>OJNL01001262.1_pt1 | contig 14773 bp, 16 predicted proteins | sample 1597581 | NCBI WGS metagenome assembly OJNL01 (sample SAMEA2452133, study PRJEB22498) | human gut metagenome | biome: human feces; feature: human gut; material: feces | place: Australia | collected 2012
GGGAATTTATATTTACATGGGTACTGCCTGCCGCCGCTAGTTTCTTTAGATTGCGGGAGTTGGCCGTAACCATGAACTCGGTCGGACGGAAATTCGTATGTTTCCTGAATTCTTTTTTCGGACGGATCTTAAGCTTATGGTTCTCTACATTAAACTCATATTTCTCGAAGATATTCCGGTCTGTCTTTATTTCCAAACCTTCAGGAGCGTCGGATTGCGTGTAATTCACGACCATGCCTCCTCCCTCTAACTCAAGACAGTCATACTCGGAAACCGGGATGTTTTCCGTGGTGATATTGCCGTCTCCTTTTATGGTTTGTGTAGGGATACAGCCTGTCGTAGAGAGGATCACCAGCAGACATAGGTATATAATTCTTGTTTTCATTCTTTTACTTCTTCTACGGTACCTTTACCGATTATTCTCTGTTGAACTGCTGTCGGGCCTTTATAACGGATATTTCCTTTACCGATTACGTTGGCCTTTAAATTATCGGTAGCATGTACTTCCGCTAAGCCATTGCCTGTTACTTTGCAACTTAGCTGAGGAACCGCTAACCCAAAAGCGTGTATATCACCACTGCTGACGATACTGTAGTCTCCTTCTTTCGCATTACCTTTCTTGATCGTTATAGAGCCGGAGCCATCGATATCACATTCGATCTTGTCGGCTTCCAGATGATTGACAACCATATTTGCGCTACCGGATACATTCAAATCCAGTTTACCGACCGTAACTGTCTCTTTCAGTTGCACCAAGCTATTGGCGTTCGCCTTAATAACGGTCTCGTCTCCGGTAAGCGGACTGTTTACCATGAAGTTGGCATTTCCGGAAACTTTTGCGGCGGCAAGCCATTTAGAATTCGTCTTTACGATAAACTTCGTGAAATGATCTACCTTCGCTCCTTTGAAAGCGATGGTTAAGACACGATCCTTCACCTCGATATTGACATAGGGATGAAGATTCTGGTCTACGGTAACCTCCACGGTGGAAGGATCATCGGATTGCTCGTAATTGAAATCAATTACGCCATCCACCTTAATCTCGTTATAATCGGCGACAGAAATCTTTTTCGAGGTCAATTTACCATCGCCTTTTACATGGTCTGCGGCCCAACCGGTAGTGACCCATCCTAGGAAAAATACCATTAATAAGATAGCCTTTGTTTTCATAAGTATCGTTTTTTATGATTCTACTTTTTAATTTAGACTCTATAAATAAAGAGTTGGTTACAAAAATAGCAAGAAAAAGCTACCGGATATCACATCTAGTAGCTTTTTTAAATTTGATAATGTGTGTATTAAAAAAATGTGTGTGTTCGATCAATTTGCGCCTTGAATGGATCCAGAGCCGGACTTTGATTTATTCACGTTCGCCGGGCCTTTATAGCGGATGTCTCCACTGCCCGAAACCGATAGGTTCATGTTATCCTTGGCATAAACACGGGCATCTCCGCTACCGCTTACCGAACAACTCAAATCATTGACAGATAAGTCGTATGCTTTTATATCTCCACTGCCCGATACGGAATAGCGGGCTTCGTCCGCCTTACCTTTCAAGGTGATGTCTCCAGAGCCTGAAACCTTGCTGGTAAGATTTTTGCAGTCCAAATCTTCAAAAACCAGATCGCCGGAGCCGGATACCGAGAACTCACCTAATCGTAATTTCACGTTATGTGGGAACTTTACGTCGCTGGAGCCGGAAATCTTGATTTCCAGTTGATCCTCGGAAAAAGCGTTCTGCGCCTCAAAATCCATCGGGCCGGAAGTCTTTAAGTATTTCAGAGTCTTCGAGCTTCCTTCGATTACATACTGGGTCGGTTTGATACGGGTCCCGTCTTGTATGCGGATAGCTAACCGTCCGTTATTGGATTTGATCGAGAGGAGTGGGAATAGATTCTCGTCGATCGTAATTTTCAAGGAAGCGCTTCGTCCATGCGTATATTTGAATACCGGGAATTTCTTGTTGCTTCTATTTCCCCAAAAATTATTGCCGGAATATTCGATATTTCCACCCAGTTCGATCTCGCTATAGTTATCTACCGATATCTCTTTCGTAATTATATTCCCATTTCCTTCTACTTTACTAGCCTCTGCCATGAAGGCACAAAAGATGAGGGCTATTACCGCTACTAATTTTGTTTTCATCGTTCGTATGTATTAAATGTTTATTTGACTTTGTTGATCGAGCCGGAACCCATGATAGACTTACTGATCTCCGGATCTCCTTTGTAATGGATCTCGCCACTACCTACGATATTAGCATCCAAGATTTGCGTGGCATATACGCTGATCTCGCCGCTGCTGGCGATATTACACTCTGCTTTACGTGCTTGGCAGTCAAAGGCTTTAATCTCACCACTTCCCGCTACATTGAATGAGGCACGATCTACGGTTCCTATTACCTCGATTTCCCCGCTGCTGGCGAGGCTGCAAGATAGGTTGTCCAGCTGTATATCCTTGGCGATGATATTTCCGCTACCGGCCATGTTACATTCAAGCTTGTAACCTTTTACGGGGCCTCTCAACTCAACGTTTCCACTACCGGCCATATTGATCTCCATCCGGTTTACTTTCGTCGGTTTGCTGATAATGAAACTGCCGGAACCTACCGTATTCAACTCTTTTAGTTCCTTGGAGTTGGATTTTATCTTGTAGACGGTCGGCCTCAAGTCGTAGGAGTTATTATTAAAACCTTTCTTGATAGATTTCGGATAGATCTTTAACGTACCACCTTCTACTTCGGTCACGAGGTAATCAAATAAGTTCTCATCGATCGTTACGGATAGATAAGGCGCTTTATCCGACTGTTCATACTCGAAATCAGCGGAGCCAACGAACGTGATCTCGTCGTAATCGCTAATCTTTATCTCCCGGGTTTCCGGGTTCCCATTTCCATCGATACGTTTGTCGGCTGCGAATCCGCAAACCGCGATCATCTGTATACAGAATATAAAAAGTGATACTCTCGTCTTCATCGTCTTTAATTTTTTAGGTTCTTTTCTTAATAGACGAGTGCAGGTTATAAAGGGTTGCAGAAACAGATGATTTTTTTAATTTTGCATCAAGTTAGATTTAAACGAAAGAAATATGAAGACACTTATACACACGGACAAGGAACAGATCGAATCGATTATCCGTCAGAGCGATGTTTGCTTTGTGGGCATGGCGGATACAGATGGAACGCCTTATGTATTACCGATGAATTTCGGTTATAAGGATGGCGTGATTTATTTACACTCGGCGCAGGATGGACGAAGCATCTCTATATTGGAACGTAATCCGAAAGTCTGTATTACGTTTAGTATTGACCATGCCTTGGTTTTCCAGCACCCGGAGGTAGCTTGTAGCTACCGTATGCGTTCGAAGAGCGTGATCGCTTGGGGAAAGGTCGCTTACGAAGAGGATTTCGACAAGAAGGTGGAAGCCTTGGATATTATCATGAAGCAATATTCCGATAAGACTTTCCGTTATAGCGATCCGGCGGTCCGTAACGTGAAGATTTGGACGGTAGATATAGACGAGGTCAGCTGTAAGGAATTTGGCGCTCCTCATAAGAAATCTTATTAAATCAATAAATGATATGAAAAAACTACTTCTTTTATTCGTTCTATGTCTTTGTTTTCCGGTGCTTGACAAGGCTTGTACCTCCATTATAATCACTGGAAAGGCTACTCCCGATGGCCGTCCGTTGATGTGGAAACACCGGGATACCGGCGCTCCGTATAACCATATCGGTTATTTTGACGAAGGTGGTTATCGTTTTCTGGGGCTGGTAAATAGCGATGATCCGGAGGGAGCCGTGTGGACCGGAAGCAATGAGACAGGCTTCTCTATCATGAATACGGCTTCTTATAACTTGAAAGACGATGATATAAAGGAGATGGATCAAGAGGGAAACTTGATGCGAAAAGCCTTGAGAGTCTGTAAGACGGTACAGGATTTCGAGCATTTCTTGGATACCTTGCCTCGCCCGATGCGTGTGGAGGCTAATTTCGGAGTGATCGATGCTTATGGTGGCGCGGCTTATTATGAGACGAATAATGAGCGATATTATAAGAAAGACGCGAATGATCCGAATCTGGCGCCGGAAGGTTACTTGATTTATACGAATTTCTCTTTCGAGGGGCGTACGGATGAAGGCAAAGGATATGTACGTTATGAGAACGCGAAAAAGATCTTTAAGGAAATGCGGAACGAAGGATTTACTCCTCAGCGTATCTTTCAACAGGCTTCCCGCTCTTTTTATAATAGCTTGCTGGATATCGATTTGATGGACAAGGGACAAAGTCCGAACAATCGTACAGGCTGGTTTGTGGAGCAGGATTTCATCCCCCGTCTAGAAAGTACGGCTTCTATCGTAATCCAAGGCGTAAAATCCGGTATGAATCCGGAATTGACAACGATGTGGACTGCCTTGGGATATCCTCCTACCTCTGTCGCTATTCCTCTTTGGGTGAAAATGGGAAAGGAGCAAAGTGCTTTAGTTACTTACGACGCATCCTATAAAACAGCTCTATTAGATTGGTATTCCGTTCAATTACAGAAGAATGTCTACTCCATACATCGTGGCAACGGCCAAAAGTATTTGCATTGGCAACTGTTATGGAATGATGACCAATCTGGTTATATCCAACAGCTTCGTGCGGTAGAGAACCGGATTTTCGATTTATTCGACGCTCATAAGACGGAGTGGGAACAAAATGGATTGGATACAAAGGAAATACAACGGCTGTATAAGGAAGTCGATAAGCTCGTAAATAAAGCCTTCTTGGGGCTTCAAAAATCATAACCATAAGGTGTTTTGTTGATAGTGAAAAATACAGTAAGTATTTAAAATATACGTATTGATAATGTCTTTATAATCAGACTGATAAAAAGTTGATAATGTTTCCGGAAAAACATGTACGTGTTTTTCCGGAAACACGTACGAGAATTTGTGAAAACACGTACGTGTTTTGGGAAACAGATAATGAGGTTTTAAATGCATTTGGAAAAATGTACAATAACTATGTGGAAAATAAGCACTGTATCCCCTTCTAATTATCGAAAGTTTTTAGGGTTATACCCAACAAGCCTTTTTCCCAGTACTACTCCTTCCTGTGTAGAATATATACTGCAAGTGCTCTAGGAGATATACTTCATAGGCCAAGGAAGTAGTACTTCTCATGAATTCCGATTGTGCGCTTAGGAAAACTTGTGCAGTTGGCGTATTTCAAGAAGTTACGTATATTAGCGGTCTGAATCTAATATGAAAAACATGAAACGCACATATAGTACCTTTATGATTTTAGCCGGATTATTGCTTCATCTTCTCGGAGGATGTAATCGGACATATCCATATCCGGATACATTGCTTGAAGTAAATCAATTATTGAATAATCGCCAAGCGGATAGCGCATTAATCTTATTGACACACTATAAAGATACCGCCAGACATTATGACTTATCTACACAAATGTACCTCAATCTGTTAATGATCAAGGCGCAGGATAATTGCTATATCACTCATACATCAGACTCCTTGATTAATGAAATTGTAGATTATTACGAAAAGCATGGGCCGGAAGACTTGCTTACCGAGGCTTATTATCTGAAAGGGAGTGTGTACGAGGAGATAGGAGATCCTATAAGGTCTTTGGAATATTTCCAAAAAGTATTAACTCGTTTGGAAAAGACGGACGAATTTCGCTTTAAAGGCTTACTATGTTCTCGCATTGGCACATTATATATGTTTCAAGCACTTTATGATGAGGCGTTACCTTTTTTCCGGAAGGCTTGTCTGTATAATCAGTTGGCGGGTGATAGCATCGGTTTGGTTTATGGTTTGAGGGATCTGGGGCGATACTATGAAGTAAAGAAACGGAAGGATAGTACTTTTATCTATTTCAATAAAGCTTGGAATATGGCTCAAAATATTCAAGAGGCTGAATTGGAAAAGATTGTCGCCCAAGAAATGGCACATGCTTATTTAAATTATAAGGATACTAATACGGTTCGTTTTATCCTTGAAAAAATCAAAAATATAAAAAGTGATGATGATCCTGCTTTCACATATAATATATGGGCGAATTTTTATAAAGTGACAAATAAAGTGGACTCTATGGCCTATTTCTATCAGAAATCGTTGGAGGTAGGTAATGTGCATGTAAAACGGAAAGCCTCTAAGGAGTTATATTTAATAGAAAATGAGAAACAAAATTATAAGGAGGCTAACCGTTATATGCGATTGTATGTAAAACAGGTGGATTCTATCCGAAAACGAACCGAGACAGAATCTCTTCGAAAAATGCATGCTCTTTATGATAGGGGAAGAATGGAATTGCTTCAAGAAAAGTTAAAGCGAGAAAATATTCAATTACGTTATGAGATTGGATTTATTGGTATGCTATTATTGACGATATCTGTTATTTCTTATCTGCTTTATAAGAATAGAAAACTACAACGGATGTTATTGGAACAAAGAATCGAACAGATGTTGAATGAGTATGAGCAAAAAAGCCAACGTACGAAGCTTGAAAACGATCAAAAGATATCAAGTTTGGAAGAGCAATTGAAGACGTTGAATTCTGAAAAAGATGATTTGCAAAAGAAAATATTGAATGCGGAGAAAGAGGTATTGGCGAAACAGAATGATATTATCCAAGCAAAGAAAGCTAAACAAGCCGCATTAATGGAGCAGCTGAAGCAAACAGATGTTTATCATGCTTTTATGACGAAAGTACAAGCCAAAGAAAAGGCTTCTACAAAAGATTTTGTGGATTTAGGTAATTTGATAGACTCTTTGTTTGATAATTTCTCGATCCGCCTTCGCAATGCATGTCCTTCGATTAATTCTATGGATATGTGCATGTGCTATTTGATCAAAATCGGTATTTCCCCTATAGATATAGCCTCTCTACAACTCCGTTCTCCCTCCGCTATCTCTATGGCTCGTAAGCGGCTTGCTCGGAAAATATTGGGAGACTCTGGCACAATCGATAAATTAGATAAGTCGATACGTTCATTTTAGTTATTAACCACAGAAATGTGAATATTTCACTAGCCGAAGTGAAATAGATGTGAAATGTAAGTTCTTGACAGGTATGCTAAAAGGTCTACCTTTGCAAAAAAACGAAGTGTACCATGAAAAATCGAAGTTGGATATTATTACTGATGAGTCTGTTTTTAGTTTGTCCTTTATTTGCGGATGAAGAACCTATCGATATGGATGAAGAGCCAAGTACAGATAGATGGAATAGGGGCAATAGATCTATCGACTATCGTCCATTAGTTAGCCATGATGGTGATATCCTCTATATTTATTCGGAGGTACCATTGGTTGGATTGCGAGTTATGTTAAAAGACATGAATGGTATGATTGTATATTCTAACGTGGCATCAATTGCTAGTAAGGAAAAAATTGCTTTACCGTTGATGATTGGATCTGGTAGCTATATTATTGAATTGAATGAGAGTTGTTCCCATAATGTATTGTATGGATATATGACTATTAATTTATATAGGAGTTAAATATATTTTTAGTATTTTATAAAAAGATGAAAGTTGAGCTTTACTTTATATTAGGAGTTAGTTATTTTCTTTTATCAGCATGTCAGAGTAAATATGAGAAAAAGGTTACTCGTATGGTTCAAGAGTGGCAAGGGAAAAGTATTAAATTTCCTGCTGATTGTATATTTACAAGACAGATCAAAGATACGGTTGATTACAGAATACCAGATTCTCCGTATAAAATATTAGTGTATGTTGATTCAATTGGCTGTGTTAGTTGTAAATTACGATTGCCGATATGGAAAGAATTCATCAAAAAAATAGATTCTATTAGTGATCAAGAGATACCAGTTCTGTTTTTTTTCCACCCTAAAGATTATAAAGAGGTTCGCTATATGCTAAAACGATATGAGTTTGATCATCCGATTTGTATTGATAGGGATAACCGATTCTATAAGCTAAATCTTTTCCCTACAAATATTATGTTCCAAACTTTTTTGTTAGATAAACAAAATAGAGTCTGTTTAATAGGAAATCCTGTTCATAATTTAAATGTACAAGATTTGTATTTGAAGCAAATTCAAGGCTATACTCAAGAAAACCCAGTCCCAAATACGATATTACAAACAGAAAGGGAGGAATATGATATGGGTATTGTTAATAATGGTTCTATTAAAGAAATGATAATAACTTTATATAATGAAGGTCATTATCCTTTTTATATTCGTGGAATTACAACTTCTTGCGATTGTATAGAAACAAGTTATGATTGGAAAAAAATACCAGTTAATCAAAAAAAATCAATTACAATTCGTTTTAAAGCGGAACAAATTGGAGATTTTTATCGGACGATTAATATCTATGGTAATATTCCAAGAAAATCATTGACAGTTAATTTTACGGGTTTTGTTAAATAATAACACAAGAAAGGAGGTGGAGTATGATGAACTATGAGAGCTAAATCTGTTCTTTTATATCAATAAAAATATTCTGTAAATAATGAATAGTAAATAATTAAAAAGTTAGGATATCATGAAAAAAATATTAAGTATTACACTGGTAACATTGATTACATTGATAGTAAGTTGGGGTTATAATCAGAATGAGGTGAAACTATCTGAACTGGCATTGGAAAACTTGGAAGCACTAGCTGTAACAGATCCTGATGATCATGCTGCAGAAGACTATGGAGATGGTGGTGGTGGAATAGATCAATCAGGGTATAGATATCGAGGAGAGCCTAAACCTTGTTGTGAACAGTATTATCATGAATATAAATGTAGTAGTGTTTGGCCAGATTGTTAAATCATAAGTTAAACATGCAAAAATATAAAACGGGTGGAGATATACGATTTATATTGTAATTATTAAGATCTAAATAAGCACTTTATATCTGTATGTCTACACCCATTAATTTAAAAATATATTTATAAATATTAAAGATGAAACATGTAATTCTTTTATCTCTATTATTCTTAGTCTCTTGTTATTATGAAGAGGAAAAGAGTATCGTTATCAATCTTGATGATAGGATGGAATCCATTCAATATTCACAATTCGCAAAATCTTTGGATTATATTAAGTTAGAAGATGATTCTTGTCTTATTTCAGAGATTGAACGAATTTATATAGATGGTGATACGATATGTCTGTTAGATAGAAAGAAGGGCGGTATATTCGTTTATACATCACAAGGAAAATTAGTTAGTAATATTAATTATTATGGGAAAGGCCCTCAAGAGTTTAGTGATGTCTCTGCGTTCTCTATAGATCCTCATTTAAATCAAATTTGTGTTTATGATATGAGTTCGATGAAAATAAAGAAATACTCATATGACGGGCAGTTTATAAAGTCGTATGATACAGATGTGTATGTTTGGGATTTTGCGGTTCTTAAAGATGAGAGGAATCTTTTTGTGCATCCCTATTACGCCCGAAAGGTTAAATATGGCATTTGGATGACAGATAGTCTTAATAATATATTAAAGGATTTTCCGTTGGATATACCTGAAGATGATCAGTTCGTGTTTTTCAATACGCATTTTAATCGTCGGGGAGATGAGTTGTTTTATTATGATCGTATTTACGATCGAATGATGTACATGACATCTGATACATTATATACTTTATATAGCTTTGACCTCAAACAACGTTTGAGTGATGAGCTTCGAGCAAAAGACCCGGCTACCTATCGTTGGGAGAATTTTGCGATGATGTGGAATTTTAGTATGTCTGAAGACTGTTTATTGATGAATTACTATTATTATGAACAGGAGAATCCTTATAGATGGGTGTTCTTGAATAGGAAAACAAATCAATTGATCACTTCTGAATATTTAGTGAATGATATTGATTCCATCCAGTCTGAAAGTAGATCGGTTTTTTATCTCAATGATAAATTGTGGTGTAGAGTGGTAGATTCAGATAAGAATGAGGATTGTGATATCTTATTGCAGCTAATTCATTTATAAAGTAAATGGTGAATAATAGCAAGAATATATTTGTAAATATATTAAATTATTTCACAAATAGCGTTGTAGTTGTTTTGTGTATATTGATTATAAGGGTATTATTTCAAATCTTTTTATTTTCGAGCTTTCATATACCAAGTGATTCTATGGAACCTGAATTAATAAAAGGCGATGTCGTGGTTGTGTGGAAACCTATGATAGGGGCTCGATTATTTGATTTGAATACATCTTTAAATTTAAAACCTGTTGATATTTATCGTCTTCCAGGAATAAGGGCAGTACGTCATAATGATGTTCTAGTTTTTAATTGTCCTTATCCTAATAATCGAGAGAAATTAGAGCTGCATGTTCTGAAATATTATATTAAACGGTGTGTAGGATTACCTGGTGATACATTAACCATTGTTGATGGAATAATAAAAGTGAATGCCCATAAACAAATAACGACAAATATTTCACATAAAGTGAAAATCATGAACGCCTTACCACATATAGTTGCTCAGAGAGAATTTCAAAGTTTTCCACATGATTCAATCATCGGTTGGACTACCATGAATTTTGGTCCGTTATATATACCGAAAGCTGGTAAGTGTATAACAATGAATCAAATGAATTTTATCATCTATCGCAAATTGATAGAATGGGAACAAAAGGGGGGGCTCCAATATCGGGATTCAATAGTTTATTTAAATGGCAAGCAAATAGATACATATTGTTTCTCTAAAAATTATTACTTTATGGTCGGAGATAAAAGAGGTAATTCACTAGATTCTCGGAATTGGGGGTTATTACCGGAAGAATATATTGTGGGAAAGGCTGCTTTTGTCTGGAAAACAATTGATCCTTATACAGGAAACGTACAATGGGATCGCTTTTTGAAAATTATACACTAAACCCATTGGTGAAATTAAATTACATATCTCATATCTTGAAGATAATGAAGGAAGATTTGAAATTCTTTTGGAAATATACAATATTAGCCGTACCTTGTATCTGTTTTTTACAAGGATAACTGTATTTGTTATGATAAGTCTAAATGTAAAATGGGATAGCTTCACTTGGTTCATGACGACGTTTATAGTCTTAATCTATGTGGTTATATGTGTATTCCTGCTCCTATACACTCGATCTTTTTGGGAGCGGATTGCTTATATCTTATGCCTCTTTTTATGATTCCTTGCTTGTTTTGGGCACCGGACCGGCTGGAATTGGAGGCGGATCGTCTAGTGTTACGGAAGTTAATCGGTGAGTTCAGCATTGAATTAGATCAAGTCGCAGAGATCGAAGCTTATGATGAGAAAGAATTAAATTTGAGACTATTCGGAAGCGGTGGCTTTCTCGGTTATTTGGGGATCTTCAGGAATAAAAGCTTAGGTAAATATATGGCTTATGTAGGAGATTATTCACAGGCCTTTTGGGTAAAAACAAAAAGTGGAAAATGTTATATGTTTAGCTGTGAGAATAGGGATTTGCTGCTCTCTGCTATTAGAAAAGAAATGCATCATACTCGTTGGCGGAATTAAATTAGCGCATATTTAACTCTGCCAATTGGTTTCTTATTTTGATGGTTAATATTATTGAAGGATTGTCAGTGCGCTAATCTTTCCGATAATCTGGATGAAGAACCCGTCCGTATTTTTTACGTAATTTCGTATCATCATAAACTGATCGCATAGTTGCGAAAATAAGGTTTCTATTCCTGAAGCTTGACAAAAAGAAGCGCTTCACTGTCAATGCCGATTGCCTCGAATGTCAGGTTGAGGGCAACAACCTCTAGATCTGAGAATTTGGGTACGACTCCCCCGCGGGGTATATTACCTTGTTCATTGACTAAGTTCCTTGACATTTGCTTGCAGATGTCGAGAAATTTTGTGAATATTGCATATAGGTTGTGCATACGATGATTGTATATTAAAAGTTTAATACCTGTAATTTACTAAATATCAGCAATATACACGACTTTTTCATCGTAATTATCTTAACTTTTTAATTCAGCCAACGGGTTGCATAATTCTTAGTATTTATGAAAGTATGTTATACCAAGATTAAAAAAGAGGATAGCATTGCCATTGATCTGGATCTTAATACAAGAGAAACATGAGAAAACTATATTATTTAGTGATGATAAGTGTGGCTTCCATTTTGATCGCATGCGAGAATCGATCGGAAGAGTGGGACGTGGTGGATTTCGGAAACGATTGTACGGTTGGCTTGCAGGAACATTTGGAATGCAGATTCATTCCTTTGGAGACGAAGGATAGCGTGCTGTTAAAAGATCTCTACCGGGTTTGCTGGGTGGACGATCGTATTTTTGTATTCGATAGAAGTGATGAGATAAATGCGCTTTTTGTATTCAGTGATCAAGGAAATTTTATTACTCGTGTAGGCTTGCGGGGACAAGGGCCGGAAGAGTATCTTTATCTAACTCACTTTTTCGTGGATGAGAAAGAGCGAATCTTGACATTGGTGGATTTTGGTGGGACGGCCTTATTGCGTTATGATCTGGATACCTATCAATATATATCCACGCAAGATGTAGCTGATTATTTTGTGGACTGCGCCCCTTTGGATAAGGAGAATTGGATTTGGTATTATCCTTTGGGATTTGCGACACCGCAAAGGGAAAACTTCTATCTGAAAGCCACGGACAGGAAAGGAGAGCAAGACGCATTGTTGGGACCGGCTTATTTCACGTCCGGCCATACGATCAATGGGAGCAAGACGTTGCATGCCTTTGCTGGGGATTGGTATGCGCATTTCCCCTTTACCCCCGAAGTGTGGAAAGTGAAGGACGGGATGTTGGAGCCTGCTTATAAAGTTCGCTTCGGAGATAAAAGTATGCCTCCTATCGAGTATGTCAAGGAGAAAGGGAGAGGCGGGAGAGATTTCTCTGGCGATCTGTTTCGCTCCGGCTATGTAAATTCTTTTGGGCTGCTGGAGACCGAACAGATCCTGCATGCGACCTATATGTGCGATAAGGTAACTTACTTCGGATTTTATGACAAGGATAGGAAAGAGGCATTCTCGTATGTGTTCCCCAACTTCATAAGGGCTACGGGGTTGACAGGCTTTTACGGTATTTGCGGAGTGTATAAAAATTATTTTATCGGGAAGATCAGTTCGACGGTGCTGTTGCGTAATCAGATACATTATGAGGATTTGAGACGGATAGCGGAGAATCGTACACAGGACGATAATCCGATCTTATGTTTATTTAAAATAGAAAGGTCATGAGAGTATTGTATGGGATTATTGTATTCTTCGCTTTGTTTCTTCTCGCTTGTTCCGATGCGGAAAGAGAAGAAAAACGGCTGGAGGGAAATTTGTTAATGAAAGGGGATTCTGGTGTATGCTATGATGGGATTGGTCTTACCGAGTCTTATTTGGTGTTGTTGGCTCGTGGGTGTGATACGATCATTCAAGTATTCGACAAAGATGATTTGTCGCACCTGCATGCGTTTGCGTTGAAAGGATATGGTGCCACTTATTTCTCTAACCCGGAGTGTATGAAGTCAAATACAAAAGAACCCGCCGGAAAGGATGAGTTCTGGATCGTGGATAACCAACTTACGTTTAATAAGATGCAGGTGCTGGCGGATTCTTTGCGTTTTGATCGGAAATATATACTAATACCCGAACTTGTTCCCTCTACGCATTATAATGTCACCACGAAAGAAGTTTATGCGGTTCCGATCGTAGAGAAAAATGTTTATGGTCCTTTCTGCTATGCGAATCGGGAAGAGGGAATTTATTGGGTGGAGCCACCAAAAGTAGCAAGAACGTATCGTTCTTGTAAGCACGTCGCTTATTTGCCTAATCTTTGTGTGAATGAGTGGCAAAACAGTGTGGTTGCTGCCTTGCGTTTCTTCAACCAAATTGATTTTTACGATTTGAAGGGAACTTATCAAAGGAGCTTTACGTATGGGAAGGAGCCTATCGTGCCTTTACTGAAGAAGAATGATACCCAAGTGGATGTTCTTGGAACGACAAAATGCTTTATCGATATATTCGGTACGGATCGGTATGTGTATTGCTTGTACGATGGTTCTGTGGATTTTTCGAATTTATCCACATTGCTGGTTCTTTCTTGGGACGGCCAATTAAAGAAACGATTGAATTTTGATCGTTCAATAAAGAGGATTGCTGTAGACCCTTCCGATGGTTTTCTGGTCGCCTTGGCTCTTGATGAAAGTGGAGCATTGGATGTGGTAAAGTATTCGATATGAAGATTATTTATTTGTAACTCTATCAGGCGGATGGGCGTAAGTTGATAAAGGTTGGCGTGGAATTTAGCGCTATAGAACGTAATATTAGTCGTTGGCTGTATTTTTGATGCCTCTTCGTGAAGGTGTTCTCAAATAAAATACTATTTTTGCGCATTATAAAGAATATTCCGCAAATAATGGATATACAGAGGCATAGTAGCGTATTGGGCGATACGGTGGAGAAGCTGTCGGATGAGGCATCGTATAAACAATTGTTCCATGCGTACAGGGATGAGGAGGCGCTGCCCTCGGGCGAGGTGCTGAAAGAGATCATCGATCTATGCCGTGCGATCCTGTTCCCCGGTTATTATGGGAATGCCCGTATCAGTAAACAGACGATCCGTTTTCATACGGGCGTAAATGTTGAGACTCTTCATTCTTTATTATCCAAGCAGGTTTATGCGGGACTTTGTTTCGCGGATACATCTTGCGTGACTTGCCCGGAAGAAAAGATCTCCGCTGAGGCAGATGCTATTTCGGAGGCTTTCATCTCTACGCTTCCGGAGATTCGCGGTCTGCTGGCTACGGATGTGGAGGCGACTTTCAATG
>OJNL01001268.1_pt1 | contig 14739 bp, 7 predicted proteins | sample 1597581 | NCBI WGS metagenome assembly OJNL01 (sample SAMEA2452133, study PRJEB22498) | human gut metagenome | biome: human feces; feature: human gut; material: feces | place: Australia | collected 2012
CGTTTATCTCCTGCGGTAATAGTTCCAAGGCAAAAGCCGATAGTGAACTGACTACGCAAGACGGTGAAGATTTCAAATCATTTCTGGATAAATTTACTTCCAGTGCAGCCTTCCAGTATACTCGTGTCAAGTTCCCATTAAAGACCCCGATTACTTTATTGGCAGATGACGGCGAAACCGAAAAGACGTTCCCTTTCACTAAGGAAAAATGGCCGTTGCTGGATAGCGAAACCATGAAGGAAGAACGTATCACCCAGGAAGAAGGGGGAATCTATGTCTCCAAGTTTACGCTGAATGAACCGAAACACAAAATCTTTGAAGCGGGCTATGAAGAGTCCGAAGTGGATTTGCGTGTCGAGTTCGAATTGCAGGCTGACGGGAAATGGTATGTGGTGGATTGCTATACAGGCTGGTATGGATATGACTTGCCGATTGGGGAGTTAAAACAGACTATTCAGAATGTGAAAGAAGAAAATGCCGCATTCAAAGAAATACATCCGTAGAGATAAGTATCAATATCAAGTATTAAGTATCAAGTATTAGCCAGTCATTTAATACTTAATACTTGATACTTAATACTTATTATTAGGGTTCTCCTACATAATATCCTAGTTCGGATTCTTTTCCGTCTACCATTTCCCTGACAATGCCGTTTTTAGTGTTGAAATCCTGATAGAGTTCTTCATAATCACGTGTATAATCTGCGTCGGGGACTACGTTAACATCAAATTTTAGTTCTGCTTTTCCATTTGGGAGCATATTGCCGAAAATCCGGATGCGGTGAACAACTTCGCCTACATTCTTGATGCTGTTGTAGGTTGCTTTGAATTGCCTGATACCGTCTTCGGGAATGATGATATGCGAACTTTTATCCAGAATGATACAGCCACAGGAAGGTTGCATTTCTGAAATGATTAACGGAGCGTCTCCCGTGTTGGTGATGGTAAACATGATATCGAGTTGCTGACCTTGCTTGATAGGGTAATAGTGTCTGACGGAATCTTTTATCGTCATGCTGGTGGGACGTACTTCCTTTCTGCACCCTGTAAAGTAGAGCGGAAGTGCCGTCAGTAGTAAAATATAGAATATAGATTTATTCATTGTTGCCATTTATTTTTGTTATATCACTTTTTCAGCATTTAAGGGATGAATGCAATTTCATCGATACCCATTTGCGTTCCCGGCTTCTTTAAACAACTGATTTTTATGCTTAATTGTTCTGTTCCGTTCAAGTCTGCCGGAACGGTGGCTTTCATCATTTCTCCTTTTTCTGGGGAGTCTTCCGGTTTTAAGTCTATTGTTTTATAGGCTACTCCGTCTTTCAACAGTTGAACTTGCTGTGGAGCATAGATGCGATGGCGGGGAAGATTCAAAAAACTGATATAGAATGTTCCTGATGCATTGAGTCCTTTAACCGGCAGGTTGATGGTACATTCTTCTCCCGGAATGATAACCCAACCGCAATGATAGTCTCCGGGTAAACCGTGAGTGCCATCGGTCAGTTTCTTTGAATCATTTTTATTTAGTTTAGGGGTTGCGGAAGGATGCATTCCCAGAAACAAACTTTTCTTTATGTCGGAAGCAAGTATATATTGTTCCCATTCCTTTATATAATAGTCAATCTCATAAGCTGACTCATTATAATATCCCATTCCGGCAAATGCTTGATGCTCTTTGAGCTGGGTGACCCATTTACGAGCTTGGGGAAGCGGTTGAATATCCTTTCCATTCCGCTTGGCATATCCGTAAGCGTCGAAACTGTGGTCACGTGCTAATTCCATGCGCGTGAAAGACAAGGCGGTCTGGAGCTCGTGCAGCTTTTTGCGCTCTTTCCCTTTTGCTTCGGATACAAAATCTCCCATTTCATCATAGAATTTGATAAACTTCTCCGGATAGAGGAATCCTTTTTCCGATTCTCTGATACCGGCGTAAAGTCCGAGCCGCTTTCCGGATTGGGCGTTGTTTTCTAGCTCTGTGTAGTAATCGTACAGCCATTTTTTGGATACCGGGTATTCCTGATTGAAATAGCTTTTAATTAACTCATCAACCGGAAGCTCCGGGTTGATAAGAAGGGCTGATAATACAAAAGTCCTCATTTCATCGAAGGAAGAATAGCTGTAACCGCTTCCGTTGAAAAATATGCCGCTGGCTCCGTGTTGTTTGAAAAGTTGGAGTCTTTGCTGGGCTATCTTTAATATGGGGAAAGGAGTGAGGTAGTCGTCGAAGTTGTTGATATAGTCCCATATATAGATGTTGTTCGTTACTTTCTTCCAGTTGTCGAGTTGTTCCGCAAATTTCTTGTCTTGCTCGTCCTTGCCGTCTGTCCGGCGGAGCGGGTAGTCGATAGCGCTGACAATTACCCCGACGTTAGGCGGGAGCTGCTTGTCTGTGACTTGTTGCGTAGTCAGGTAGGAAGTCGTAAAGAACGTGTGTTTGGGAAAACGCTGCGACAGGCGGAGGATCAGTTCCGTAACGGCGGGAGTTGCGTTCTTCTCTGTATTTCCCAATGCGGTGCAGGTGGCACACGTACAGGCGTACGGAGTATCATCCGGTGCGATTACAAAACGGAAATTCCCCTTTTCACCGAAGTTATCTACGATGTAACTTTCTATCTGGCGATACATATCCTCGGAAGAGAAACACAGTTGTGAGTCATCTGTCTTCCCGTGAATGGTGGCATATACTTTCTCTGCATCTTTTCCCAAGACTTTTCGCAGGTTGTGTCCCCATATTCCCCAGCTGTCATCAAAGTTGTTCAGGCCGATAACGCCTGTATGATCGGCGTTCAGGCCGTATGGAGAATAAATACTTTGATAGTCAAATGCAAAAGCTCCGCAAGTATCGTTGAGATTGATAAGGGCGGGAGGAAGATCCGAACCGTCTATACGCGGGTCTTCTTTGCTGATCTTCTTTATCAGTTGGTATTGCAGCCATAACATTTGTTTGTCGTCACTTGCGGTCAGTCTGATATCAGAGCCTTTGCAGGCTACTTTGAATCCTCTCTGCAATGTTGGGTCTATCTGTATGATGATGCGCCACATGTCCATTTCGGAAACGCCAAAAGCTACTATTTCATCGTCGTTTGCACGCTTCTTGAGATGTTCGTACAGGTATTTCGCCCACCGGGTGTCTCTGTCGGTCGGATCCTCACCAATGGTGACGAGATACCCTTCTTTAGATGGGAACATCTCCGTGCGTGCCTGCATACGGCAGCCGGATAAAAGGCAGCAAATACATATCATTCCTGCCAATACAGGGCCAAGCGTATCAGAATGAAATATAAACTTGTGCATAGATGTTATATAAGTTTTTATAGCGTGTCGATATGGATTCTATCTGGTTGGACGGACTTGTCCCTCGCACCGTATTGGTTTGGTTATAATAGGTGTTCCAAGTGCCCATCAAGCCTATGGTAATGTTGGGACTGACCATATACTGACCTCCCAATCCCACCATGGTATTGGTGTGAGAGAAAGAGCCGGGCAGCGCATAGTCCAGTACGGCCGTTTCCGGTGCCGATCCGATGCTTGCCATGGCGTTGATATTTGTCTTTGTATCGCTCGCCGGGAAGTATTTGGCGCCAATCTGCGCATTGTAATAGAAGTTAGAGTTGAAGAAGTGCATATCGATCTTCGTGTTGAGACGAACCACTTCAATGGTCTTGGCTAATTCTCCGCCTACAGTGAGTAGGTTAGTCTTTGACTCATTCCAACCCGTAAACAGATAGCCATTGTCTCCGGTGCCACCTGCAAAGAATTCATCGTTCCATTCATAACGCTTTGTGTAGGCGGCTACCCGTCTATAACCCACATGCGCACCTATTTCCCAATCATTCTTGAGATAATGCCGTAAAGCGACATCAGCCGTTATGTCCGGGAAGTATTTGGTCGCAAAGGCTGCATTGGCCGTGAGGCTCCACTTCGGTGAGAAGTGATGCGTCCACTCACCTTGTACCTGAATGCCGACTCCTCCCGGTGTCTGCTCTTCCGCTTCCATGCTGTCGCTTGCCGAGCCACTTCGCCCTGCATAGTTGAGACGTCCTGTATAGCTGTTCTTCTGGCCTTTTCGGGTATATTCGGCTGTTGCAACAGAGGTAATGATATCTTCTTCTCCGTAGCGTGCACGGAGATAGGTCAAAGCAATCTCATTCTTGAGCATCATGCTTCTAAGGCCCGATAAATGTCGTTGGAAAGAGCGATATTCCATGATGGATGGCTCGTAGTACTTTTGGTAATAATAGGCTGAATCCGCTTGACGGTTGGCTTCATATACCACTCCCTTAGTGTACTTCAATGATTTGTTCTGACTGTCATAAAGCAAAGCTGTATCAAGAACAGCGAGAGCCTTTTCCGGTTCTTTGGCCTTTGTCAGTTGCAGGGCACGGTATTCACTGCTCTGTGAGAATGCGCCTATAATCTCTTTGTTGCTCGGGTATTTGTTGAGTATCGGCTTCAGGAATTCCAAAGAAGCTTCGTATCTCTTGTCACGTTCAAGCACGGTAGCTCTTTTAGCCTGATAGAATGGTTCTTCAGGATAATAATTGATTCCTTGTGCTGTATATTTCTCGAATTCATCGTATTTTCCGAGTAAACCGGACGAATTGATGGCATACCGTAATCCGAGATCGCTTGATGGATTCAGGCTAATTAGCTTAACAGATTCCTCGTATGCTTTCTTCGTAGCTCCGGCTTCCATACATTTCTTGATGTACGGCACTGCTAGTTCCTCGTACCCGATAACATAGAAAATGCGCATATCTTCATCACTCTGCTCGATGGCAGATAGATACAGTTGCAAAGCCTCTTCGGTTTTATCCATTTTATCGAGAATAAATGCCCTTTTCAACGTGCCGTTTTCGTAATCAGGGAAGTGAAGAGTGATGGTGTCCAATGTTGCAAGTGCTTCATTGTAACGTTTCATATTGATATAGCAACTCAAGGCTTTTTCCCATGCGGCACCGTTCACTTCATTGTCGTCTACATGTTTTTGAGAAACGAACAATACGTGCGGCAATGCTTCTGCGTACAGACCAAGTTCCATCAGTTTTTCAGCTTTCTTCATGTGTTGTGCGCTCATGGCAAGCGTAATATCATAATCATCAGGATACATCTCATACATCTTTTTCAGCGTTGAATAGGCAAGATCATCCTCATTCATCTGGCGATAAAGCATATATTCTTTATAAAGAATTCCTTTATCATTGTTGCCATATTGTTTTTTAGCTTCTCTGATATAGAAGAGTGCGTCATCGGTATATCCCCGGGTGACGGAAGTGTTCAGCAGGTAGTCTAATGCTTCCTTGTTCTTATTACCTCCTTCGTAGGCCATGCCATATAATACATAAGGATCCCGCTGCTTCTCTGCTCGGGCAGCCTCCATTAACAGGTCGTTATACATACGCCGTATGGCAGGGCTGTTGTTTCTTCGCATTTGCTCGCGTATAAACACCAGAGCTTCCGGATAACGTGCCAATTCACTAAGGATACTCGCCCTTTTGACGATAAGCGCACCGCTTCCCGGTATGGCAGCCAAACCGTTGGATGACCAGCCTAGAGCAGCTTCCCGGTTTCCTTCCTGTAAATGCAGGTTAATGATGTCCAGATAATATTCTTCGTTTTGAGGAGATACTTTGATGAGCTCCGTCAGCTTTTCGATAGCCTCTTTTCGGTTACCACCTTTTTTCATTTGCTGGTAGCCTACCTCCATGCTGTAGATATAATCCTTCCTTAGAATCGTATCGTTCGGGTAAATCTGATTGATTCGTTTCAACAGACGATCTGCTTCCACATCGTTGTTCTGCTTGCGGTACAGTTCAATCTTTCTTCGCCATAAACCTCTCCAATACGGATTCACTTCCAGCAACTCATTAACGTAACAAATAGCACTGGAATAATTCTCGGTGATATCTTCTACATCTACCAGCAGATGTTTGGCATTGACGTTGTTGTAATTGTCATCTATCGCTTTGACAAGATGATAACGCGACTGGTCATAGTTCTTTTCGTGGAACCAGTATTTTCCCATGAGCCATTCAAGGTCAGAAACATTCGGGTATTTCTGAAGGCCCTCCTCCAACAGCTCTTTCCCTGCTTCCCATTCCTCGTTCGCAAAATGCTCCTGTACAATCTGGGCATATTGCTCCGGTGTCTGGAATCCGTTGTCGGTCCCGGAGGAAGAGGTTATCAGTAAAAACAGACAACCTAATATGGTGATCTTATGGAGAAATTCTCTGTTCATTCTATCTTGTCTTTAATCTTTCTTTCTTGTTTAAATCGTAGCAGGTTCGGGCTTCATTGCCGTTATATCAGTACCGTCTGCACTTTCTTCTTTCTGCTTGAATCCCTTACGTTCCATGTTCTTCCACTTGAAGTCTCTATTGGTCAGATAACTGAGGTATCCTCTCAATGAACAGAAAGTGATGATGGGATGATAGAAGATAGGCTCTAATATGGACGCAATGATAATCCACAGGTATTCATATCCTCTTTTATATAGCATCCCGACATAGTAGTCGTAGGTAATAACAACGATGGAAAGGAACTGGCAGAACGTATAGATCGTCAGGTAAATCATCCATGCCGTGTTCCAGTTGACTGCTCCTGTAAAGGCCAGATAGATAAATACTATCAAACCGACGAGCTCGATGATCGGCGCTAGAAACTCAAAAACGAACATATAAGGCAGAGTTAACAGTCCCATCTGTTTATACGTCTTTTTGAAAATCATCTTACGATGGATATTAAGTGTCTGGAACAATCCCCGTGCCCAACGGGTACGTTGCCGGTAAAGCATTGCCAGGTTGGGAGGTCCTTCCGTCCAACAACAAGTATCAGGAATCTGTACGATCTTATAAGGACGGGAGAAGTCGCACATATATCCTACCATGCGGGTGATGAGGTCCATGTCTTCGGCAAAAGAGGGGGCATCGTATCCTCCGGCTGCAATCGCTACCGAACGGTCGAAAAGACCGAATCCACCGGAAACATTCGGCATACCATTGATAGCGGACCATCCCATCTTACCAATCAGATAAGAGCGCATATATTCCAGATTCTGGAAAAGTGGAATCGGTGTACGGGGAGTTCTAACGTCTATGATTTGTCCGTCTTTCACGACGCATCCGTTAGCCATCAACATCGTTCCGCTGACTGCAATTACTTGTTTTTCTGAAGATATAATGGGCGAGATACAACGATAAAGAGCATACTTTTCCAAAATGCAATCCACATCCGTGCAGATAAAATAAGGATGAGAAGCAACGTTGATACCCGCATTGGATGCATCCGCTTTGGTTCCTCCATTTTCTTTGTCTACAACGATGAGTCGGCTGTATTTCGGGTTGGAGGATTTGAGGAGTCTTCGGAACGGTCTGGTTTTGATTCGCTCGATATAAGCATAGGGCACTTCTACCAGTTCATAATATTCGGTCATCTTTTCCAATGTACTGTCCGTACTTCCATCATTTACAATAACCACCTCGAAAAGCGGATATTCCAATGCAAGCATGGAGTTCACATTATCAATGATTGTCTTTTCTTCATTGAAGGCAGGAGCAATTACCGAAATGCCCGGTGTATAGGGGGATTCCTTGATTGTTTTCCGCATATAGCTTTCCACATAGTAATCCTTTCTCCGTTTTAGAGAAATGAAAGAGAGGAAGGCGAATGTGACGAAGAATATCGCCAGCATGCTCGTATAAAAGAATACGAAATAATTGAAGAATGTAAATATTATATCTCTCATGTTCTCTAGTTTAACTGGTTGATTAACGGATGCTTGGTGTGGGCAAACAATATAGCTGTGTGGGAATCTGCTTTTCTTTCCAATTGATCGAATGTTTTCCTTCCCATTGCACTATACTCATAGAGGGCTTTGAGTATGACTCTCTTGGTTCCCCAGTTATCTGCTTCATCATAAGCATTGTAAAGAAATCCTAAAGCCTTATCGGTCTTTAGATCCGCAATAGCCGAAATGATTTGTCGTTTGACTTCTTCCGGTTGTACATTATACATTTCAATCAGCTTAGGTTCAACCTCTTTGTATTTTAGTTTACCTAAAGTCTTGATCGCTTCACCTCGTATTTCCACAGAACGGGCATTGAGTTGCTTCGCGAGAATTGGGGCACTTTCGGTTTCATTATATAGCCGGATTTCGTTGATAAAGAATATCTTAACGTTTTCTTCAGCTGAAGTATTCACCCATTTAATAAAGGTGGGTGTGTTATATCCCACTTTCTTACGGTGCTCCAAGATAGCGTGTAACTCCATCATGTCCCATTGCCTTAACTTCATGCCGATGTCTTCGTCGAAGAAGCGGAACGGGTCACCCTGGCTTAACCACATATAAGTATAGCGTGCCGAGTTTCTTAGTTCTAGTTCACGATGATAGAGGAAACGCACCAATACCGCTTCAGAGGCATAGCCATTGATGGACTGAATAAGTTTCAGAGCTTGTATCTTTGATCTTTTGGAACCGAATTGAAGTTCGCGTTCAAGGAAACGTGTGATTTGGAATACGGTTTGAATCGTTTGATAGTTTAGTTCATTGATCTCATCTTCATGCACACTCTTGATTTCTGTTAATAGTTGAGTGATAATGCGTAACTCGTTAGGTTTCGGGCGCTTTTTCGTATCATATTCTAATCTGTCAGCTATCTCTTCTTCACTCAATGTGTTGGAATCTAGTGAGATAGATTTCATTTCTTCATAATACTTATCAAATGCTTTATTGTATTTCCGCTTCTCTTTTCGCCTTTTAAATATACCATATATAATATGGAATAGGAGAAATAAGTACGCAATAATACAAAACATTACAGCAATTGAGCATATTCTTATGATTAAAGGATAGCCAATAAACTTGTAATATATCCAATAGAAATAATATTCTATGTAATCTATACCATACAGTACTTGATCCATTTCCCTTGATATATTTATATATAGAACTTGTATATTCGGAATAAAAGTTCTATATTTGTTGTATTGAATGTTCTGTCTAATGCAAATATACGAAATAACTTGTATATATTATCCATTGTTCATGAACAGGCTTTTTGAGCCCTATTTTAGCTCTTGTGATTATTCTCGATGGAAAGGATTGAAATTACAAATAAAGGCAAGCAAAAAGCTATTAGGCGTTAAATATATTTTTGATAAGTTAACAAATGGAGCCTGAAAATAAGTGTGATAAGCCAGGTTCTCATGCGAAACAAAAACAAACAATAAATTTAAAAATTAAATTAAGATGAAAATTAAAAGTTTGATGTATGTCCTTATGGGGACAATGTTGGTTACTACTTCCTGCTCTGATAATGAGTTGGAAAAAGGTAACGATGGTTCGGGAACTGTTGACCCGGTAAATGCTTCTACACTTGTGAATGTATATTCCGATAAAAGTGGTTCTGAAGCGAGTCTGCTTGTGGGAGATGTATTAGTGAAAGATTCCCGTACTCTTACGTTGAATGTTCCTGCTGCTTGCGAGAAAGTGTATATGAAATACAATACAGTTTCGGGAACAGAGGCTACAAAAGAATTTGCTTTGTCTCCTGTTAGTCGTGGTGTAGATCAGAGTACTGGTTTCAATTTTGAAACAAACCGTCTGGCATTGGTAACTCTTGCGCTTCCTGAAGATGCAGTGCAGCCGACAAATGAAACGGACCAAGGCTATCTTTTCTATCATAACACAGGTGTGGTGATGTTCGAAGATGGTTGGCCTATTCAACTGGATTCATGGTATGATGAAGATTTCAACGATGTTGTATTCGAGTATGACTTGAAGGTGACTGAATGTCATAGTCAACAGATGATGGAGACTGTAGGAGGTAAAGAAGAATTGTTGTTGACTTTGGATGTTCGTGCTGTAGGTGGTATATACCCGACTGTGTTAGGTGTTGTACTGGATGGTTTGAAAAGCGAGTATGTTGATCGGATTACTGCAAGCCTTATACTAAAAGGTGGTCAGGGAACAATGACAGACTTAGCTAAAGAGGAACTTTCTACAAAAAATATAGTGAAAGTTGAAAATAAAAATTGGAATTGGAGTAATGATACTCGCAAAGAACCGCGTTTCGCAATATTGACAGTGGATAAAGCACAAGCGGAAGGAACTGTTATTACACTGGATGGTTTAACTTCTTTGATGGATAATAATCAGGATATGTTTCAGGTAACACAAGGAAAAGTAAGAGAAGGACTACCTATGTTGCGTGCTGAAGTTAGACTGATTGGTAAAGAAGGATTAACTGGAGCTGAAAGAGATGCTCAGCTTGCAGCATTTAGAGAGTTGATTTTAGATACTAATAGACAGAATTTCTTTATTAAGGTGAACGGTGGTAAAGAAATACACATGAGGGGTTATGCACCGACTTCTGCTTACAAAGCAGAATATGAAGCATTGGTTGCGGGTGACACTACACTGGATGCAAATGTTTATTATTCAAATACCAAAGGTTCCACTTGGGGAGTTAAACTTCCGGTTGGCACACGTCATGCTTATGAACGTGTACCATTTAGAGAAGCATATCCTGATTTTACTAAATGGGTAGATAGTAAGGGTGTTTCAAACCAGAAATGGTATGAGAACTTTGTTGATGAAAAAACTATAAGATATTGGTAATGCAAATTATCAGTCAATACGTTATTTGAGTTATTTTGTACAATTTGAACCCCTCTTTTTTCGAAAAGAGGGGTTTCTTTGTATTCGGAAGAATAATCTTTAAACTAATACCGTAATGACGAAGCGATTTTTTATAGGCTACAGTTTGATTACTTTTTTTCTCTTAAATAGTGTGGTGCTTTTGGCACAGCACAAAGCTTCTTTTGTGCAGCAATGGAAAATAGAAGATGCATCCCATGCTTTGCAAATAATAGAAAGTGCAGATACATTAGAATTGATAGTTCCGGACGGACTGACTATGTGGTATCGGCAACGATTGACGGGCGATTATGAAATAAGTTATCGTATTTGTATGGTGATGCAAGGTGGAAAGTATGACCGCTTGAGTGATCTGAACTGCTTCTGGGCTGCCAATGATCCTAAATACCCTGATGATCTTTTTGCCCGTAGTCAGTGGCGTGACGGCATCTTTAAAAACTATAACACATTAAACCTTTTCTACGTTGGATACGGAGGAAATGATAACTCAACGACCCGTTTCCGTCGATACAAAGGAGAATATTATGGAGTGGCAGATGACAAGGTGAAACCTTTATTGAAAGAATATACCGATGCCTCTCATTTACTCGTCCCCAATCAATGGTATGAGATTCGGATTCGAGTGGAAAAGGGAATCACAACTTATTCTGTGAATGATGAAGAGTTGTTCCGCTATACCCTTGCGGGTAGTGAAGGTGACGGACACTTCGGTTTACGTCTTTTGCAGAATCACGTACTCTTTACAGATTTTAGAGCGACTATACTTTGACTTATATACTGAAAACCTAATAAGACTATATTTCCATGATGAAACAACCTTTTACTAAATTTGGAGTGACAACTCTGTTTTCTCTTTTGTGCTCAGCATTCCTTCATGCGCAAGTTGTAACAGATGAGCGGATGTTTTCTTTTGAAGAACCGCAAATACCGGATTGTATCACCGCTACCCATTCCCGCCTGTCGGTATCTGATCTGCATTATAAAGATGGAAAACATTCGTTGGAATGGACATTTGAACCGGGTGGAATATTGGAACTCAAGAAAGACCTGAAGTTTGAGAAGAAAGATCCGACCGGCAAGGATTTATATCTTTCGGCTTTTATTGTGTGGGTTTATAATGAAGTTCCCCAAGATGCGACCATTGAGTTTCAGTTTCTGAAAGACGGCAAACGATGCACATCTTTCCCTTTTGGTATTAATTTCAGTGGTTGGCGTGCCGCATGGGTTTGCTATGAACGTGATATGCAAGGCACACCGGAAGAAGGCATGAATGAACTCCGGATTATTGCTCCAAATTCAAAAGGAAGCCTTTTCATCGATCATTTGATTACGGCTACTAAAGTTGATGCACGTCAACAGACGGCCGATCTGCAAGTTCCTTTTGTCAATGCCGGGACCACCAACCATTGGCTGGTTGTCTATCAACACTCGCTTTTGAAACCGGATATTGAATTGACTCCTGTAGACGATAAGCAAAGAGCAGAAATGCAACTGTTGGAAAAGCGTTTTCGTGATATGATCTACACGAAAGGAAAAACGACTGATAAAGAAGTAGAAACCATCCGCAAGAAATATGATTTCTATCAGATAACTTACAAGAACGGCCAAGTATCGGGAGTACCTATTTACATGGTACGTGCTTCAGAAGCTTATGAACGGATCATACCAAACTGGGATAAAGATATGCTGACTAAAATGGGAGTGGAAATGCGTGCTTATTTCGACCTGATGAAAAGAATTGCCGTTGCATATAATAATGCGGCAAATCCGGTGATTCGGGAAGAAATGAAGAAGAAGTTCTTAGCAATGTACGATCACATAACCGATCAGGGGGTAGCTTATGGTAGTTGTTGGGGAAATATTCATCATTATGGCTATAGTGTTCGCGGTCTGTACCTGGCATATTTTCTGATGAAAGATGTGCTTAGGGAAACCGGGAAACTTCAGGAAGCCGAACGTACGTTACGTTGGTATGCGATTACTAACGAAGTATACCCTAAACCGGAAGTTAATGGAATTGATATGGACTCTTTCAATACACAGACCACAGGACGCATTGCCAGCATTTTAATGATGGAAGATACACCGGAAAAACTACAATATCTCCGGTCTTTCTCCCGTTGGATTGATTTTGGTTGCCGTCCTGCATTGGGATTATCCGGTTCGTTTAAAGTAGACGGAGGTGCTTTCCATCATCGAAATAACTATCCGGCTTATGCTGTGGGCGGACTCGATGGAGCAACCAATATGATTTATCTTTTCAGCCGGACGGAATTTGCTGTTTCCGAGTTAGCTCATGAAACAGTGAAAAATGTACTGTTGACCATGCGTTTCTATTGCAATAAGCTGAACTTCCCTCTTTCCATGTCCGGTCGTCATCCGGATGGAAAAGGTAAACTGGTTCCTATGCATTTTGCTATGATGGCTCTAGCTGGTTCTCCCGATGGAAAGGAGGAATATGATAGTGAAATGGCTTCTTCTTACCTCCGTCTGATTTCAGACCCAAGTATTGAAAATGACTCTCCCGAATATATGCCTAAGGTTTCAAATGCTGAAGAACGTAAGGTGGCAAAACGTCTTGTGGAGAAAGGTTTCCGTCCGGAACCGGATCCGCAGGGAAATATAGCGATGGGATATGGTTGCGTCTCTGTCCAACGTCGTAGTAACTGGTCGGCTGTGGCACGCGGACATTCCCGTTATCTATGGGCGGCAGAGCATTATCTGGGAGCAAATCTATACGGTCGTTACCTGGCACACGGCAGTTTGCAAATATTGACTGCTGCACCGGGACAGACAGTAACTCCCGCCACTAGCGGCTGGCAGCAGGAAGGTTTTGACTGGAACCGTATTCCGGGAGTGACATCTATTCATTTGCCATTGGAGCAATTGCAGGCTAAGGTGCTCAATGTGGATAGTTACTCTGGAATAGAAGAGATGCTTTACTCCGACGAGGCTTTTGCCGGTGGTTTGTCTCAACAGAAGATGAATGGTAATTTCGGAATGAAGTTACATGAGCATGATAAGTACAACGGATCACATCGGGCACGTAAATCTTACCATTTCATCGATGGAATGATTGTCTGTCTTGGTTCGGATATTGAAAATACAAATACGGAGTTCCCGACAGAAACGACTATCTTCCAATTGGCAGTTACTGATAAAGCAGGGCATGATTATTGGAAAAATTATCAAGGAGATAAGAAAGTATGGGTGGACCATTTGAGAACGGGTTATTATGTTCCAACTCCCATCCGGTTTGAGAAGAACTTTCCTCAATACTCGCGAATGCAAAATACAGGAAAGGAAACAAAGGGTGATTGGGTTTCTTTGGTTGTAGATCATGGAAAGGCACCGAAAAACGGAAGTTATGAATACGCTGTTCTGCCTCAGACGAATGAAACTCTGATGAAGAAATTTGCAAAGAAGCCCACTTATAAGGTATTACAGCAAGACCGGAATGCACATATTGTAGAGTCCGTTTCCGAACAGATCATTTCTTATGTGTTGTTTGAAACTCCTGAAACGACATTGCCGGGTAGTTTATTACAACGTGTGGATACTTCCTGTCTGGTTATGATTCATAAAGGATCTGCTGATAAGATTAAGTTGACGGTGGCACAACCGGATTTAGCTTTGTATCGCGGTCCAAGCGATGAAGCGTTTGATAAAGATGGGAAACGCATCGAACGTAGTATCTATTCACGACCATGGATTGAAAATGCCAGTAGTGAAATACCTGTGACTGTAACGATAAAAGGGCAATGGAATGTAGAAGAAACTCCGTTTTGCAAGGTGATTTCTTCTGATAAGAAGCAAACAGTTTTGCAGTTCAGTTGTAAAGATGGTGCTAGCTTTGAAGTGGAGTTAAGGAGATAAAAGTCAGACAATAGGAGATCATTTGCTTTTCCTGATAGGGGAACACTAGTTTCTCTTGGAGAAACCATAGTTTCCATGCCGTTGAAACTATTGTTTCTCGGTGCTGAAACTACAGTTTCCCAATGCTGAAACTTTAGTTTCCCGGTACGAAAATGTACTGTACTGGATTTAGTTGACAACTTCGCTTGTTATACCTAAGTTAGTTTA
>OJNL01001271.1_pt1 | contig 14719 bp, 16 predicted proteins | sample 1597581 | NCBI WGS metagenome assembly OJNL01 (sample SAMEA2452133, study PRJEB22498) | human gut metagenome | biome: human feces; feature: human gut; material: feces | place: Australia | collected 2012
TCTTCTCCCGTGCCCGATGGTTTGATTTGCTGATGGGAACTGACAGCGTACGCAAAGCTATCCTCAAAGGAGAATCGGAAGAGGCTATCCGGAATAGTTGGCAAAAGGAATTACAGGATTACAAGGAGATCAGAAAAAAATATCTTCTCTATGAGTCAAAAAACTAGTATCATACTCTCATTCATTTTCATAAACCACTTATAATTAAAAGAATAAGTATGATAGAGAACTATTATTTCCGGTATCTATCATACTTAGACCATCAAAAACGAGGTATCTATCATACTTGATCAATCCACGCTCTCTCCTGAAGTTTCATTTTTTTCCCGTTCATCACCAACTTGCAATGCACTTTTTGCATTAAGTGGAGATATAACAGGGCGTTTTAGCTGACTTTCCAATTGCTTGCGAGCAACTCTTGCCACATTTCCTCCATCTTTTGCCACTTCGGCATTTTCAGCAAAACCGGATGGGTTTCTCTCTTTGGACAAATCCGTAGTAGCCGTTTCAGCAAGCATATTAAGGATCAGTTCAGTGTTCGTCATATTGTCACGGAGATTTTCTTTCTTCAATCCTTTAAACTGCTTATACTCTTTTGCCGACTTTTCAGCCCATGTCTGATAAATTATATCCGTTAATGCAGCAAACTGAACGCCCTCTTGCATCCCATTTCTTTTCCATTCGTCAGTTAGTTCCTTCCGTACTTCAATTGATTTCAATCGTTGATTAATCCAATTATCCGAGTAACCTAAAGATTTATATTCCATCATCGCCCGATTTATAGTCAGTTCAGGGTCCTGCATTTCATCCAGACGCTCTTTGGCGACTTGAGCCATCCACATCTTAAAGGGTTCCGCTTTGGGCGAGGGAATAGACTGAATTAGACGGAAAAGCTGTTGGGTTGTAGCTACATCTGTCTTATACAATTTGCCGTCGGAAGAGGGTAATTTCAGTTGTCCGATTTCTTCGGACAACTGACTTCCTTCTGTTTTCAACTTCTTTTTTAAATCCCCCCAATACTTACGAGGACGCTCACTGTCTGTTAATACTTCAATCACATCCACAATGGAAAAATACCATTCCTCCTTTTGGTCATCCCAAACAGCACGGATCTTTTTATCTTCAAACACTTTTATAGCATCTTTTTTAGTCATAGCATTATATATATGATGTAAATAATTAATATATAACAAATTCTATTCTACCTCCAAACGTACAACATGATAATACGTACCATACGTTTTCCGTTTAGATTTCACTCCGAGCCGCTGCAAGATACGCCCGAAATAAGAAGCCTGCCTGGCGGAAAACGTCATTTTACTTGCTTTCTGAATCCGGCGCAAAATATCAATAGCCAGTAGCCATTCTCCTTCTTCCTCTTCTTCTGCCCTACGATAATAAACCATAAATAACTGTTCGATGGCAGGAGATTGTTCAAACTCCCGGTTGTTTTCCGTCATGATGGCCTCTTCTTCGGAGTCAAACCAATAACGTTCGTTGTGATAAAGCAACTCCAACGCCTGTGCATAAAGCTGTTCATAATCAATAGGACGCGACACATCTATAGCTCCCGTCATGTAAATACCGATGAAACGACGGCTACCGGAAGTATCCGTCAACAAATCCCGATGATTGCTCGTGGCAATGAACGATGCATACCGGCGAAGCTCTTCCACTGCCGAAGCATTCGGACGACGTGTGTTCACCACCGGCTTTTGCAGAATATGTTTCAGAAAAGCCTGCTGGGTAGGACTAATCTGATCGAATTCATCCATATTGATAAGCAGAAAGCGATTCAGATACAACTCCGCGTCCCGTTTCCGACTGAAATCAATGCTATCCGTATAGTACGCCTGTAAAGCAGGAGGAAGAAGCATTCTGCAAAAAGTCGATTTCCGATATGCCTGTGGACCAATCAGCAAAGGTGACGTACTGTTGGCGTGTTTCTTATCCATTCCCCTCCAATGGGCAACCATATTCAAAAACCACCGACGGAACAACGGCGCCCAATGTGGATTATCACAGGGAACACGGTTGGCCAGTTCCAAAATCCGGTCTTTACCATCCCAGTGAGGCAGATGATACAAAAAATTCTCCACAGGCTGATAAACAGGCACATGATCAGAATCCAAATAGCGGATTACGTCCCTATCCCACATTTTCACCCCTTCATACATGGCATTCATCGTGATACTCGCCAGCACCCGCTTGTCCACCGGACGAAAATAGAAATTAAAACTATTCCGTTCGCGATATTCCACTTCCGTGGTCAGCGTATTGTATCGAAATTCATAACGGCGCTTCATAAATTCGTCCATCTGCATGGCGAAAAGCTGTTCGGCCGTCAGACTGCTCTTCTTGCCGAATCCCTTGGCGGAACGGTAGACACTTTTCACAGTTTCGCGAATCAGTAACTCGTCCGAAGGGAGCCGGTAGTGCGCCTTTGTCCACCGCACAGTATCTTCTTCGGGGATACCTGCCCGAAAGCAATGCTCCGCCAAACACACTAGTAGCGGTTGCAGATCGTCTCCTTCCCGGTATCCGTCCAGTTCTTCGAGCGCCCTGTTGAATGCAGCGGAGAAAAGCACCGACAATGCTTCATAATTTTCATATCCGGGCGCCATTCGCTGCAAAGGAGAATCAGTTTCCCGCGTTCGTTTGATAAAAGTCGTTTCGGACGGAAAACTGACGGGCTGCTTCATATAAATGGGCATTGCTTTCGGATTGAAATAAAGTTCAGGATCATACGTCAGCCGGCAATATTGTTCGAGTGACGGTTCTTTCAGTTCGATATCAAAAGGCAGTTGTGGCTGATAATATTTCACAGCCGTCTGATAAGCATGCGCGTGAAAAAGTTCCGCTTGCTCGCGTAAAGTCGGCAAGCGGTCATCCGAATAGGTGAACCGTACCCATATCTTTACTGATTTGCCGGAAGATCCGGTAAAAGCAAGGTATGTTTGCGGAAGCTCTTTAACCAGTTCCTTTATTTCGTCGGCTTCCGCCCTCCCCGAAAGGTTATTGACTTCCATCATCACTATGCCGTTATATTCATTCAGGGTCATTACCCCTTCTTTACGGACAAAAGCTGCGGCAGGCATCACTTTGGGAACTTTACGCACCTCTTCAATCGAATTTCCCGGAAGAGTATACCGCAAGACTTCCCTCATCTTTGAGACGGGCTGCGCCTTGACTTCCGTTTTCATCTGCTCCAAAAGGAGCTCCATTTTCAACGTCCGTAAGGTTTTTACCTTGCCATCGTCTCTGACTAATGTTATTCTCATCTTTTTTTATTATTATTTCCAATAAAAGGAAAGCTGCACTACAGCCATACAAAGATACAACATGCTCTTCGCCCAAACAAATTTCACTGCTTTTATTTGCTACGCCACACGACTTTATTTTATAGAAATAATGCTTACTAAATTTGCGAATAAAGGCAGGATAATGTATCTTTGCAGGCAGTAAGACTTCAGCCCGCATAAGTGTGCCGTACAGCCCACCTATGCGGGCTGTATAGTTTACATTCGTGGGCTGTAGAGCCCACAAATGTGTGCCCAAGAAAAGCCACTGATTCCAGTTGATTATCCAGGCTACAATTGTAGGTTATCTTACTGCAAGACAATCATTAAAATGCCTTTTAAAAGGCGTTTTATCCACATTAACCCATAATAGAAAAGACATGTACGCAAAGTATGATTTTCGCAAAAAGCCGTCTTCGAAAGAAGACGAAGACGAACAGCCGTTGTATCCCCGCATCGTATCGAACGGAACCATCGACTTTCAACAAATTGTAAAAGAGATCGCTCAAGCTTCCAGCTTTACGCCGGCAGATATTGAAGGAGTTCAACTGGCTATTGAAAATAAAATATCCGAATATTTAGTCAGCGGACATCACGTTCAGTTGGGGAACCTTGGATATTTTTCAGCCAAGTTAAAAGCACGTCCGGTGATGGATGCCAAAGAGATACATGCACAGTCCATTTATTTCGATAATGTAAATTTTCGTCCATCATCTTCTTTCCGAAAGAAGGTTCGCGGATTTGTGGAAAAAGCGAAGTCAGGATTTGCACATTCCGCCGAAGTTCCGGTGGAAGAACGTCGGCGCAGGCTGGAGAAGTTTCTGGATGAACGACCGATGATACGACGCAAGGAATATACGCAACTGACGGGACTACTAAAGAACAAAGCGCTGAATGAATTGAACGGTTGGGTAAAGGAAGGAGTACTTGACACCATTGGAAGTGGCAGTCATAAAATTTATGTGCGAGCCAACACAAAGAAGGAGTAAACAGCAAAAAAACAGTGAAACGGGAATGATAGATACCCATATTTCATAAAGAAAGTATGATAGATACCGGATTTTAAAAGCGTCTATCATACTTATTCATCAGTAAATTAGCATATTAATAAAAAAATGAGAGTTATAAAAGTGATAATAGTTGTTTTAAGGTAAGCTTTTATTTATCGAGATAGCTCTTCATTGTTCCAAATTAATCACTACTTTTGTATTGATACAAATAAAAGATTTATCACATAATGAATTGGAGAACGCACAATCGGATTTGCAAATAATCAATCATACTGAATTATGAAGAAAGTAGAGCGTATATTGATTTATGTATTGGCTATAGGAACAATTATTTGTTTAGGATTATACTTTGCACCCATCAAGATTTACTTAATGCCGATAAATGCATGGGAACGTCAGATTTGGTCGGGGCCTACTTCCACACAAAAAGAGGAAAACTTTGTAGTCTATAATCATTTATTCAAAAGCAAGCAAACACTCATTGACAGCATCATTGCTTTCCATGACCGGACAATCCGATTGGATTCGATAAAAAAATATCCAGACGGCTATTGCCGTAGCTTTTTCAAAAGGAGCACCGTTCTTGATAAATACTATCGGGAAGAGCCAAATGGCTCGGATATCATATTCGATCATAGGGACAAACAGATTTTGGCAGTTGAATGGCGAATTACAGGAGATACGGTCTGCGCAAATTTCTTTGGCAAAAATTATAAAGTTCTTATTACAGATACTGCCACAATATCAATATATAGCTTATCCCAATTAGTCAACGAAAAACAGAAATAAAAAACATGACAATGAAAAAACTGAACCTTTTAAGTTTATTGTTCATAGCAAGCACTATTGTGGGTTGCCATAATACAACAACAAAAAACACGACAACTGATGCAGGTTCTTCAAACGAAGAAACACAAGAAGCCGTAGAAACAAACAATGAAACGTTAAGGCTTACTACAATGAAATTGACGGATAAAAAATGGCAGGAGATAAAGTCCGGGTATGACAAATTAACTAAGGCTCAAAATGAAATCATGGATGGAGAGTATTACGAAGGTAGTCTGTATATAAACTTATCCGGAATAGCAACGCCTGATGATGTTTCTTTGGGAGGAATGATTGTATATTATAAATTAAAAGAGCAAAACTATCGTTTTTTACCGGACAATGAGTATGCGGAACGCATTAAATATGTTTTCGGGATTGACCTGAACGCCCCTGATGCTTTAGACAAGAAAAAATTAAAAAGTCATGAGAACTACATTGTAGCCCTAAATCCAAACCCTGATATGGACAGCAAAGATAACATACAAGATAAAGAATTCTATCCATATAGAAATCATCTGTATTTTTTCAAAAAGTTCAATATATGTGTTATGCAAATGCCTTCTGCCCTATTACTGGAGATAGATAAAAATACAGACAAAGATCATATTAACGTTTATAAAAGCGCTTTTGATTATCATTGGAATAATTATATATTAAATGACAATAAGGCCAGCCTAGCCTGGTTGGTAAGCAATGGAAAAGAAATGGAAGTGAAAGATTTGCTATTCTGCTTTGGCTATGATAAGGACGCTAAGCTGAATAAACTGATACTGGACAGCATCTCCAATAATGCAAATGACAGGTATTCCATTGAAAGTCTGGAGCAGGTCTTTGCAGGAAGAGATTTAAACGGCAAGTTACAGATTCATGAGAATTTACTAAAGTTTATACAAGAAAATCCGACCAATGATTATGTCAAAATGCTTGATATATATGGGAATTATTGTTTAGGAGAAAAAACGGATTGCAAATTTACAAGAGATGAAAGTTTTAAGATTGCCGCATATATTACTTATTATCTGAAACTGATAGATTTAGAAAACGACAAACGTTCAGGTAGTGACGAGTATCTTATAATCAATGATATGTTGTTTCGAATAATTGGGGCACTAGAAGATAAAGAAGGAAACCAAAGGGATGATGAAGGAGAGGACTCCAAGTTTCTAAAAGAGATAATAAAGAATGATTACTATAACCTGCCGAATTTTAAAGAAATGGTATATGGTTTAGTGAACGATTACAGAAATATCGGCTATTCATCTGAAGCAGTCGACTAACCTAGTAAATATACCAAAATAAAAACTAAATGAATATCGAAGAATTTAGAGAATATTGCCTGTCTTTTGAGGGAGTCCATGAGAAGATGCCGTTTCCCAATGTGCCCGACAAATATAGCCGTGACGTTCTATGCTTTTATGTAGCGGACAAATGGTTCTGTTTCGTTAACATTGAGATTTTCGATTTTTGTTGTATCAAATGCAACCCTGACGAATCCGGAGAACTGCAAACTGAATATACCGGCATAAGGCCAGGATGGCACATGAACAAGAAATATTGGATCAGTGTCTATTTCAACCAAGATGTACCTGATGAGAAAATTAAAGAGCTTGTAAGCAACTCCTACGATATTGTAGTTAAAAGTTTGACAAAGAAAGAACGGGAAATGCTATAAATAAAGGGAGGATTCAAGAACCTCCTAAACGTAAATCCTGTACTCTGTTGTCTTTCCAAAAAACAGTGAAATTATAATTTACACCACTATTCCTGTAAAACACAATCTCCCAACTGTCACTATATAGTACAGCCGGCACGATCGTATAGGGATAAAAATCATTCTGCCAGGATCCGTATATTTTTTCTTTATGTTTCTGCTGACTTTTGCTGGACAGCATGCTATCTAGTTGTTCTGCCATAGGTACCCAGTTCTGCAATAGCACCTGTAATTCCAATAATTGCCTGGAGAACGGAGCAGAAGCGTCCCCTTCTATCAAAACAAGAGTTTCTACCGAGTAAAAGGGCAATTGCACTGCACCACTCCAAAGGCAGCATTTATCTCGCCACCAATCACAAACCTTACAGGTAAAGATGCCCAAACCTTCCACTTTATACTCTCTCTTAGTTCCAAACAACTCGTTTATCAGTGTCTTGAATACTTTCATTACTTTTCCCATCGTTTTCTTTTTTTTAGTATGCACTAACAATGTTACTATGATTTCTGGAATCTTACCGCTTGCTATGTGGGTGTGTTTGTGTGCATATTGTTCAATTTTAAGCTTTTATTCTTTGTAATAAGTAAAGATACGCTCGACATAAGGTTTTAATATACGACCGAGCCCCGTGCCAAAATCAACATAATCTTTGAAATTCTTTGTTTCAATCCAGTTGCCATTCGCATCACAGCCGTAGTCTTGGAAGTCTTTGTAGAGTATTTCAAATCCTGGCCGCTCGTCAATCGGCCGTCCTTGTTCATCGTATTTCTCTTGCACGATACTATTACGAACAACGGTTTTCAGTTTACCGTTCGGATAATATTCACGTTTACACCAGGACTCTAACTCTTTATTACCTTCATCGCCAATCCTATATTTTTTCACAACGCGGTTACTATCACTGTATTCATAGATGAAATGCGTTTCCGGCCTATCACGACTCAACAAATCATACACTTGGGTCTGCGCCAACAAGCCATTTGTATCATACTCATAGACTGTTTTTCCCGATAATTCCCCTATATTATAATATTCCCTCTTCTCTACCAACAAATCATGTTCGTTATAATCATATTCGGTCATAGCCGGTTTGTCAATCGTGCCGTCAATCTGTTTGGTTCGGATAAGATTTCCCCTGTCGTCATAAGTATTTATCTCCCCATGGGAATCACTATACACAATTTCCAGCAGTTTCCCGTCAGTATTATACTTACTGACAATCGTACTGTTAGTTTTCGGAAAGCTAAGTGTAGATGTATGTCCCCAAGTCTCATAGGTATAATCGGTCTTTCGGATAATATTTTCTTGTTTGTCGTACTCGTTGCATTGAGCAAGATTGCCGTCGATATTGAAATGAAAATGGTAGTGATGTATTCCGTCCTCTTCCCATTTCTCGCCTTTTTTGAATTTCGTCGAAAAGAAAGACGATGTATTTTCCGGACGATAATAATAGATATCCAACGTTTTGACTTTTCCGTTCAACCCCATCCTGCTTTTGTCATTATTGACAGAATCTATTGTCGGGAGAATGTATTTCAAAGGAGATTGTCGGCAACCTGCAAATATCGATATAATCAAACTTCCTAAAATAACAACGACTACAACGGCTTTATTTTTCATGTTTTCTTTGTGTGTTACAATGTTTCGACGCAAAGATAACAAAACAGAACCAGTTCTAAAATATAACTGACGTAAAAGATTACTTTCGTGTTATTATAATATCATCAAAGCATAGTTCCAATGACTGATTATCGGGTTTGTACTCCGTCCAATCTTTCGGATCGCCACTTTCGTTGTCTACCATTAAATGATAATAAGAGAAGCCAGAGTGTGGATCAGGCAAGGTTTGTGCGAAATTGTTAGGCAAAGTTCCCCGATGGCTTTACAGGTCTGCTTTTAAGTAATCCCTTAAGGTATATTTACTCCAATAGTGAATGGCGCATTCATGTATATAAAATAGCCTTGCTTCCAAAGTCTTAGCTTTGGATATGATTTCGGTATGATGACTAAAGCCGATTGAAAGAAAGTCAGACCAGTTAAATTCATCAGCCACTGGCTGATGAATTTCTACAAGAAGCAATTTTTCATTCAACACCAAGTCATCAGCCGTTGGCTGATGATTTAAAACCTTATCCCACTCCTCATAAAAAATACGCATTATAGTTCGTTTATGGTTTGTAGCTCACCGCTATTCGTTAGCACAGGTATTGTCAACAACTTTAACTCCCCTACCAATCCGATACATTTATAAGTTCTTAGGAGTAACGATTCGGCAACAATCAAGCTGCATTGATGTTCTGGGATTTGCATACCGTCAAACAACTCGCATTTTCATAATACGAATTTATAGTAAACTGTTATCAATTGTTGTTTACCTTATCATCAAACCATTTGTAGTCTATAACCGGATATGTATTATAAACACTATCTATATAGAGACGATTCGATAAAATTCTTTCATCTCCATAATATATTGTCCACTTGGCAATATGTTTTTCCTTATCCGACCATTCAAATTTATAATGATTCCCGACTGGGAAGAAATATTCTTCATCAGCCAATTCTTGAACACTATTACATGTATCAATAATCGGCATTTCACTATAAGTAATCCAGATTATAGAATCTCCTTTGAGGACTATTTTTTGAGGAGTTTTAAAATTATCATCTTCTAAATCAGGATAATTATAAACAACATATCCGCTATCCGTTTTTGTCAATGCCATCCACGTTGTTTCATAAACCCTTTTGGACATTTCCCGCTTAGATTGCATAGAGCAAGATATTATGCACACTGCAACTAATAATAGCTTTACCATATTTTTCATTTCTTTTTCTATTAAGATACTTTTATTAGTTCTAACTACTCCATAAAATATGATTCTTTCTTTTTGGTATCGTCTTGCAGCTACAATAGCCTAAAAGCAGACTTACAGATATAACAAACAACAACATTCTCGTAAAACATCTTCACATTTTTTTATTTGACTCTTGCAAAAAACATAATTATTTCTTTTAATCAACTCTTTCATATACTTTTTTAGGTATTTGCACTAAATCTTTATTGTATTTTTTCATCAAATTCAAATAAATATTATAGGATTCTCTTGCATCTTCTTCATCACCATTACCCCATTGGGCGTCTCCTAAAGCAAGCCATTCTTCTTCTTTTTCAGGGTACTTTTTAGTAATCTCTAATAATATAATTCTGGCTTCATTATACATTTCATTTTTGCAGAAAAAGATAGCGGCATCATTATATATAGATATATTATTCATATCCAACGGAGATTTTTTAAAAATTTCAGGAATATCAAACCACTGTATCTGTTTCAAGGTTTCTTCATTTTTCAAGTTATCTAATAAATGATTATCTAATAAACTATTATTATTAACCCAGTTCTCACTATCAATTGAATCAGACACGATATGGAAATCCCAATGATATTTATCAAATAAATTATTCGAGAAATCTTTTATCCGCATTCTCCCAAAAGTACTCTTGTCTAATTGAGCGGACTCTAATAACACAGCCCCCTCTACATAAGATTTCCTATAAAGGAATACAGAGTCTATATAGGCACCATCATTTTCAACAGTAAATGTAAATCTCATATTGCTTCCTGTTATGACAAAGTCTTGGTCTGATCTACTATTTATCATATAGGAATACATCTCATCATTAGAGTATTCAGCTCCAGAAGAATCAAGTATAGTGGTATTAACATCTGTAATTTTCAGATCTTTTCCCCAAGAGAATACGCATAAAGCACAATCATCTTGTTTTTTGCGATGGATTATCCAAGAATAGTAAACCAAATCACCGCATACATTTATTGTAGCTGAATCTATCAAATCAAATTCACCTACATTAATTTTAATAGAATCTTCTATCAAGCTATTTGATAGTTTTTCTACATATCCTTTCTGACCTACATGACAAGAAAGTAGAACTATAGCAAATAAGAAAGTAATATTACGTAATCTCATAATTCAATTGTACTCTTTTTTATAGTCTATTTTAAGAGAATGCTATGCTTATCCAACAACTTCAGATTTTGTTGTGCCTGAATTACATAATCGTCATCGGCTCGTCCTTGCAAGATCACGGTCATGAAGTCATTATATGCCTCTTTCTCTTTGCCGGCTTTCCAATAGACATAAGCACGCCAGAAGTAACTGCATACTACTTCATATTTCTGATCAATACAATAATTCAAATCACTATATGCTTTATTAATGCTATCCACATACCAATAAGCAATACCTCTTTGCAAACAAATTTCTTCCAGCGCAACATCTTTAGGATCTATTTTATCATAAAATATCACTTGGGCGCATCCATACACTTCCTGCTTTATTCTTTCTGCTGCATTAAAGTCGTCAATTGCACTTTGGTAATTGTTCAATTCTAATTTTGCATTTCCTCTATTAAGCCAAGCCGTTATATATGTAGAATCTTGGCTTATAACATGACAATAGTCTTTTATAGCCTCAGAATATTGCTTTAACTCAAACTTATCGGCTCCTCTATTTATATAGGCAGGCAGATACGTCGGATTATTTTGGATTAATTTATTCCAGACTATAATAGCTTCATGATACTTCTTCTGATTATCAAGACCTACTGCTTCATCAAATAATTTGTTTGTTCCGGAGCAAGATAGAAATATCAATGCTATTACAATAATTATGTACTCACATTTTTTCATAACCTAGTGAATGAAATTTAACCGTAAATTCAGCGATAAAGATATGTGTTATTTCTTTATTTCTCCGGTTGGTCTTATTGTTTTTCACATCGGGAAAGACAAATACTATAAGAAATCTCCTAAAGTATTATCTCCAATAGTAACGAAACTCCGGTTTAAGTTGGCTTTATATTGGTTTCCTTTGACTTCGCCCGCTCTTTCAATCATTCTTCCTAGAGATTTCAAGAATGAGTTGCTGAATGATTCGAAGCAACTGACCGAGAAGCAACGCTACGCACTTCGTGAAGTGATAGAGAAAGAAGCGCTGGCATGGGCGGTAGGAGTGGTGTCGCCCGAAGAGATAGACGAGATAAACATTCTCCGCGCCTCCTTTCTGGCGATGCACCGGGCTGTCGATCAGCTCTCTGTCCGTCCTCAGCATTTGCTGATCGACGGAAACCGTTTCAATAAATATCCTGACATTCCTCATACTACCGTGATAAAAGGAGACGGAAAATACCTCTCGATAGCCGCCGCTTCTATACTGGCTAAAACCTACAGAGATGATTATATGAATCGTCTTCACGAAGAATATCCGTTTTATGACTGGAATAAGAATAAAGGATACCCGACTAAAAAACATCGTGCCGCCATCGCGGAACGTGGAACGACCCCTTACCACCGAATGACCTTCAATCTGCTTGGTGACGGGCAGTTGAACCTAAATTTCTGATATTTCCTTTTGTTTCACTTTCTACATATTTTTGCAGAATAAGCACGATTTTTCTCCAAATAGCCATGAAAATGTTCGGTTTATGCTAAAAAAGTGTTGACTTGTGCTTTTATTTGTTACTTAAATGCTATATATTTGCATTCGATAACAAGAATTAAAAAAAGATAAAATCATGACAACAAGCAGACTTTATGCATCTAAGAAGTTGATGGGGGCTTTACTTCTTATGATGGGTTTTGTTTTACCTGCCAATGCGCAGTTTTTACGTACTTCTTATTTTATGGAAGGTACTCATTATCGGCAACAATTGAATCCGGCTCTGATTCCGACTCAGGGGTATTTTAATATTCCGGTATTGGGATCGGTCAATGCTACTGTCGGGTCCACTTCATTGGGTTATCAGGATATTATCGACATTATTGACGATAGCGACAATTTCTACTCTAATCCCGATTTCCTCAGCCGTCTGAAAGATAAAAACAACTTAAATGTAAACGTAAGCACGGAGATTCTTTCTGCCGGATGGTATAAAGGAAAGAACTTCTGGTCATTCAATGTAGGTGTTCGTGCGGATATAGGTGCAAGCCTTACCCGTTCCATGTTTACTTTCCTGAATGAGATGGATGCGCTTGAAGATAACTGGAGAAACAGCAATTACGATATCAGCGGTCAGAAACTGGATATTAACGCTTATGGTGAAGTTGGTTTAGGATATGCGCGTCAGATCAATAACCGTTTGACAGTCGGTGGTAAGGTGAAAGTATTGCTGGGTATCGGTAATATGAATCTGAAGATCAACAATGTAATGATGAAAGCTAATCTTCCGAGTGATACCCGCATCAGCCAATTACAGAATATTCAGTTTAGCAGTGATCCTGTACAGGCTGCGAAAGAGATAGAAGCTTTGCAAAATGAAATTAAAGGTTATCATGCAAAGCTGACAGTTGATGCTCATCTGGAAAGTTCTTTCAAAGGACTGGAATTGGTAGAAGAAAACGGTCAGGACTATATCAGCGACTTTGATTTTGATAGTGGTAAGTTGGGCATTGCAGGTTATGGTCTCGGTATTGATTTGGGAGCTTCTTATAAAATTATGGATAATCTGACAGTGTCTGCCTCTGTTCTAGACTTAGGCTTCGTCAAATGGTCGAAAGGGGCTACTAAAATAGCTTCTGCTAATCCGGAAGCAATTAATATTGTAGGTGATCATTACCTGGAAGGTATTGATCCCAATAATATTGACGGCTCTGTAATTGCGGTTCAATCTAATATCAACCGTTTGCAGAATGATGCTAATGGATACATGAACCGTGTAAATGGTGGTGATGTACTTGACTATGAGATGTTGCAACTTCAGACAGAGGACGTACATAAATCACGCAAGTCTAGTCTGGCATCTACAGTTGTGGTAGGAGCAGAATACGGCTTCTTTGAGAACAAGCTCGGAGTAGGTGTATTGTCTACGACTCGCTTCGTACAACCGAAAACGCTGACAGAAGTAACATTCTCCGCAAACTATCGTCCGAAAAGCTGGCTTAACGTTGCGCTCAGCTACTCGGCTATTCAGTCTGCCGGTAAGTCATTCGGTCTGGGCTTGAAGCTGGGTCCGGTGTTCCTCGGAACTGACTATATGTTCTTGGGTAAGAACACCAATTCTGTAAGTGGATTTGTTGGTATTTCTGTGCCATTGGGCGGAAAGAAATCCAGTAAAGAAGGATAAAATAATTTCTCTCTCTTAAACATTCTCTTTTTAATATTCTCTATCGAATAAAAAACGTATTGTGTGCAGCCTGTCATCGCCGACCTTGAATTCAGGTCTTAAGAATGACAGGCTGCTTTTTTATGTCTCTGACGTAAAGGGAGATTTAGAACTGCTTGAATTGCAGTCGCTTGAATTAGAACCACTTGATTTTCCGGAATACGATAAACGCTAATGTCGACAGCACGACGGAGCACAGGATAATCAGTGCAAAGGCATACGGCATCTCTTCCAGATGGATATCCACATTCATTCCGTAGAAACTGGCTATCAATGTCGGGATCATCAGTGTAATGGAAAGGCTGGTCATGCGTTTCATGATGGCATTCACGTTGTTGGAGATGATGGAGGCAAAGGCGTCCATCGTTCCGGTGAGGATATCGCTGTAGATATTCACGGTATTAAATGCCTGTTTCAACTCGATAATCACGTCTTCCACCAGTTCCTTGTCCAGAAAGTCGGTGTCCTGAAAGATACTTTGCAGCTTTCCGATCATTACTTCATTTCCTCGGATGGAGGTGTTGAAGTAAACGAGTGTTTTCTGCAGTCTCATCAGACGGAGCAGGTCTTCGTTGCGGATACTGCGTTCCAGTTCCTTTTCGGCGGCGCTGATATCCAGATTTATCTGTTTCAGATATTTCAGAAACCATACGGCAGACGAATAAATCAGCCGGAGAATCAGATCGAGTT
>OJNL01001273.1_pt1 | contig 14687 bp, 7 predicted proteins | sample 1597581 | NCBI WGS metagenome assembly OJNL01 (sample SAMEA2452133, study PRJEB22498) | human gut metagenome | biome: human feces; feature: human gut; material: feces | place: Australia | collected 2012
GATTGGACTGGGGATCAGCCCAGTCCTTGAAATCTTCATTACAGGCAGAAAATCCGATTGCTGCCAGAAACATCCCTGTGTATATTAAATGTTTTTTCATGATGAATCGTTCTTTTTAAAGTTAATTACTTCTTTTCTCCTGTACCTGCCGTGAAGTTCAGATGGATCACATTGCCGGCTGAACCCTGTACGGAATAACCGTCTCCTTTTTCTGTCCAACTGTCAATAAGGTTGAAATCGCGATAGAAGATTTCACCGTCGTGGAGTGTAAACTCAGTTCTCCACCAGTCGAGGTCTGTCTTGAAGCACATACGTACTTCTCCGCTTGCAGTCATGGCAGGAGATACGAAGTTACCGTCTTTGGTGGCGGGAACCGCAAACTTCCATTCGTCGTTGAATGCCCACGAACCACCGGTTGTGTTACCGAACAAATACACTTCAGCCGGGTAGAAAGTAATGGTAAACTGATAATCATCCCCTTTGACAGCCGCTTTGACGTAGAAGAGATACCAGCCGGCGTTTTCTACGACGAAGTTGTCACTGCCGCTGACTCCTGCTCCGGCTTTGTCGGTAACCGTCACGCGGTTGTCGTTAATACCGATATACTCGTTTTCCTTTGTTCCGAACTTGAACTCGGAGTTGGCATCGAAGTAAATCATTGAATAGAACTGGCCGTCCATACCGTAGACACCTGCCATCGGTTTCCATACTTTCCAGTCGGCATCCAGCATAGAACATACAATGAACATCGTCTTGGGAGGTGTCAATGAGCTGGTGCTCTTGGAAATCAGAACGTTGGGCAACTCAATCACATTAGAAAGACATACTCCTTTTCCACTGCTTGTGATGTTGGCTTTCAGGCGGACATATACAGCTACCGGTTCGGTAGGGAGTTCTGCCTGCTCTCCGTTCACGGCCGTCCACAAATCGAGAAGCGCATTGTTGAGTTCGGAAGCATCCACATTGATCTTTGCTGTCGGGGAGGTGCTTTCCAACACTGTATAGTTGGCTTTGCTCTCACCTGTCGCTTCTAGGAAATCCTGTTCAAATGAGGCTTGTACCGTGTAGGTGGTAGCTGCCGGAAAACCGTAGTCCGGTTGCGAACAAGTGAGTTCTACAGTTTGGGCATTCTTCAGGTCATATACATTGTTGGCTGCATACGCGGGCGTATTGAGCGTGAATGTATCGGGTTCGTTCAGGATCGGATTGCTGTCATTGTCTGTTTCGCAGGCTGTAAATAGAGGCAGTGCGAAGGTGACAGCGAGTAATATGTTGGATATTTTTTTCATAATGGCATTCTTTTATATAAGGATGAACTCTTGGTTATTTATAGCCTTCATTTTGTGACATATTCCTGTTATTGTTTATATCCGATACAGGGATAGGATATTTGTTGTAGTATGAAGCGACAGATGTTCCGTTCATTGCTCCACCTTTCCAGTCCCAAAGATATTTATTGGTTGTGAACATACCGAAACGAACCAAGTCTGAACGACGGCGACCTTCCAGATAGAACTCGCGTGCCCATTCGTCGATAAGTTCCTGTTCGGTTACAGTCTGTACCTTTCTTGTGCAGTTGGCACGTTTGCGAAGTTCATTGATGTCTCCTGTGGCGTCTCCTCCCTGGCGGAAAATGGCTTCCGCACGTGTCAGGTATGCTTCTGCCAGACGGAACAAAGGAATGTCTGTGTCAGGATAAGTAGCATGGCTGACGGGTTTTCCGTCAGAGCGGTAATTCTGCCATTTTACAATCGACAAGCCATCGGTGAATCCGCTGATCGCATCTGTATGAATCTTGCGTCTGCCACCTCCTACACCAGAGTATAGCAAGGCACGGTCGTCACCGGCAGCTTTAATCATATCTTCTGTTCTGATGCCGTATTTTGCATCGAAAGCATCGATCTGCTCATCTGTATCTAAGCCTTTGGTCGGAATTTCAACATCGGCGGGCAGCATCGGCACATCATCGAGATTGGAGAAGAACTTTTGTACCATTGTGGCACGGGCAAAGATACAGGACCAGCCATTGGTTGTTCCCATACGGGGCATACCGGCTACACGAGTACCACAAACCAGATAAGTTGAACCGCCATAGTTACGCGTCTTCACTCCATCCTGACGGATAGGCAGAATGATTTCCTGCATGGCATTTTCATTCTCGTCGTTATCGGCCATAAACAGTTCGCTGTAATTTGTACATAGCTTATATGCTGAGCCAATCACTTTGCTGGCATATTCTTCCGCTTTTGCATAGTCGGTTTGTCCGGTGTATACGCCTGCGTTCAGGTACAAACGTGCGCGGAGCAACCAGTTGGCGGCTTTGTCTGCACGTCCGAAGGGAGCCTGGCGAGGTTCATACATATCACCTTCAATTTCGTTCAGTTCATTCTGAATGTAGGTATAGAGTTCCGTACCTTTCTTCTCGACAGGCAAGTCATTGTTAAAGTGTTCCTTGAACGGAGCTTTACCGAACAAGTCGAGGAAGTACCAATAATGGAGGGCACGCAGGAAACGTATTTCCGCACGTTGGCGTAGTGTTTCTGCATCTGTCATGCCTTCGGTCTGGTCGAGGAAGAAGTTGTATTGTGTGATGTCATATCCCAAACGGACGTAAACCCACTCTGTGCGCTGGCTGGAAGGACTCCAGCTAATGCTTGTAAGCTGGGGGATGTCCTGATTCTCCTGCCATGCCCAAAGACATTCGTCGGTAGGCAGCTCGTTGCAGTTGAAAGTGGTACGATAGAAACCGGATTCGCCTTCATCTTGTCCGTCGAGGTCAGGAGAGCCGTCGATACCCTTTTGTCCGGTTACACCCAACATGGCATATCCTTTCACAAATACTCCCTGCTGGTCGAAACTACCTCCTGTCTGAGGGTCGATGGGACTAATATCCAGATCGTTGATACATGAAGTTACTCCCGAAGAGAGAACTGCGATCAGTGCGGCTGAAAATAGCTGTTTGATATATTTTGTTTTCATGATAAATTGATTTAATGAATGTTAGAATTGCAGACTTAAACCTAATAAGAAAGTCATTGCTCTGGGATATGGATTGGCGTCGATACCGCTTTTTACTTCCGGATCAAGGCCTTTGTACTTGCTGATAATGAATGGATTCTGTACAGTAGCATATACACGCCCGCCAACACCTTTGTAGGTTTGAGTCTTCCACAGATTCTGGAAAGAATAACCTAACGTGATGTTATCACAACGTAAGAATGATGCGTTATGTATAAAATAGTCGCTCATGTAGTAATCACCTTGTCCGCTGAAACCGAGTGCAACAGCTTCGGCGCTGGTGTTGTTATATGCATTATTGGAGTACAGTCCCGAAGTGCTGACGTTGGCTTTGTTGCTCAGGAAGTCATAGTACACATAGTTGTTCAGACTGGCACGTAAGGAGAAGCTGAAGTCAAAGTTCTTATACTGCATTTTGGAGGTCAGTCCCATCAAAACATCGCCTGCCGGTTTTTTGTAGATATATTTGTCTCCGCTGTCTATCGTTCCGTTTCCATTACGGTCAACAAACATATTTTCAATAGGTTTACCATTTTCGTCGTATACCTGCTGGTAAACGTAGAAAGAATTGGCAGCATAACCTACTTTATTCGCCTGTACCTTGGTATTGTTACCTCTGGAAATCTTATCGCCTGCTTCTACGTAATAATCGCTGTCGTCGCCACCTGTCAACTTGGTGATTTCATTGTGGTTCCATGTAATGTTATAGCTCAGGTCCCAAGTGAACTCCTTAGTCACAATCGGTTTGGCATTGATGGAAAATTCCATACCGTAGTTTTCCAGTGAACCGATATTCTGTGTCATCTGGGCATTGAAGTTAGTTCCTACGGGAATCTTAACGCTGTTCAGCAGGTCATCCGTTTTACGGAAGTATCCGTCGATGCCGCCTGTGATTCTTCCATTCAGGAATCCGAAGTCCAGTCCGGCATTCCATGTGGTCGTTTTTTCCCATTTCAGGTTTTCATTGAAAGCCTTCGGGCGGGAAGTAGAGTAATACGTATCGCCAAAAGGATACTGGGCATACTCGTTATTGACTACATACAGAGGAAGATAAGCAAAATCATCACCTATGTTTTGCTGACCGGTAATACCCCAGCCTAAACGCAATTTCAGATCAGACAGGACATTTACATCTTTCAGGAAGTTTTCTTCTTTAATCTTCCATCCCAGTGCCAATGACGGGAATGTACCCCAGCGGTTGTCTTTGGAGAAACGTGACGAGCCATCCCAACGCATGGTAAAGGTAAACAAGTAACGGTTCAGCAGGGAGTAGTTCAGACGGCCGAAGTAAGAGACCAGTGTATTTCTGGTTGCATAAGCTGTCTGTTCGCGCAATTTGGCGTCATGGGGTTCTTGTGTATAGGAGTCCCAGCCCTGGCCTTCTTCAAATCCGTTGCGATGGAAGTGCTGTTCTTCACCACCGACCATGATGTCAAAGTCGTTTGCACCCAAAGACTTGATATACTGTACATATATGTTGTACGAAAGGTTGTATTTATATTGGGTTACGTCGCCATTCCAGCCATAATAATTATTGCCGAATGAGTATGGAGAAACAATCGTGGTCTGCGTACCTTCCGCATATTCTCCACCTATGCTTGCGTGCAGACGGAGGTCAGGCAGGAAATGGAATTTATAGTCAACGTCTACATTTCCAACAAAGTCGTTGCTGTTTGCCTTGTCATTTTTGAGTTCCAGTGCAGCCAGCGGATTTTGGGGAGAGTTCGGATTGGACGTATATCTCCAGTCCGGATTGCTGAAACCTGTGGTAGAATTAATATTCTGCCAGTAGCCGCCTGTAAACTGGTAAGGGTCTTCGTTAGAATAAACCGGACGGGTAGGGTCGATGGCCAATGCCCCGCCAATGGCGGCACCTGTATCGGCATAGCGGTTTTTACCGTTCATGAATTTGGCATTGATGTTGAACTTCAGATGATCTTCAAAGAAGGAAGGAGCCAGGTTCACGGAAGCAGTGAAGCGTCGGAAGTTGGATGTTTTCACAATACCATTGTCGTCTGTATAACCTAAAGATACACGGTAAGGCAGGTTCTTGAATCCTCCGTTGATAGAAACATGATGGTCGGTGCTGACAGCTGTACGGAATATCTGGTCCTGCCAGTCTGTATTGGCGGTTCCTAAATCTGCCGGTAATTTGTCACCCCATAACTGATTGGCGTAAGCGCGGTATTCGTCTCCGCTCAGTACATCATAACGTTTTTGAGTTTTGGAGAAGGATACGGAGCCGTTATAGCTTACGCTGGGAGCTTGTCCGTTCTTTCCTTTCTTGGTGGTGATAATAATGACACCATTGGATGCACGCGAACCGTAAATGGCAGTTGCAGAGGCATCTTTCAGTACAGTAAGGGTTTCGATGTCCGCAGGGTTAACCATTGACAAACCGTTTGCCATCCCTTTGATACCTTCGTTGTCAATAGCCAGACCGTCAATAACGATCAGCGGGTCATTGCTTGCATTCAATGAAGAACCGCCACGAATACGGATTTGTGCGCCACCGCCCGGTGTACCGTCATTGGAGATCACGCTGACACCGGCAATTTTACCGGATAACATATCCTGAGCATTCGTCGTAATACCTTTACTTAGTTCATCGGGCTTGATAGCCATTACCGAACCGGTCATATCGTTCTTTTTCACCTGACCGTAACCGATGACTACTACTTCGTCCAGTATTTCCGTATCGTCTTTCAGTATTACATTCATTTGTGCGGCGACGGGAAGTTCCTGCGGCTGGTACCCGATAAATGAAACTACTATTATATCGCCTTGCTTGGCAGACAACTGGAAGTTGCCATCGAAATCGGTAATCGTTCCGGTGGTAGTGCCTTTCACCACAACATTGGCACCGATAACCGGTTCGCCTGTTGCGTCTTTTACCATTCCTTTGACGGCTATTTGTTGAGCAAATGCGTCAACGGACAAGAATATTCCGGCTATAAGCGTAAGCAGGACCTTGAACATAAAGTTTCCTTTTTTCATGTTTTTGTCTTTAAAGTTAATTGTAAAATCTCTATTCATTCTCTCTTAAGAAATACCTATTGAAAACCTTCTCTTCGTCATCATTTTTAGTGCTCGAAAACACTCTCTTTTACCGAATAATAATTTCTCTGTCTTTATAATCTTTTGATACCTTTTATCTCTGATTTATCTTTTACCTCTTTGATGCTGATAGCATATCCGCCTCCGTTAGCTGCGTGCAGGTTCAGCTTGCTCTTATTCGTCAGAATACCTTTCTTGATGGTATAAGCCTGCGGGTTCTCTTTCCAGTCGGCATCTTTGGCATCCGCGTAGACGGTAGCGATGTATTGTTTGCCCGGAGTCAGGAAGTCGAATACGAGTTTGGAGGTATGACCGTTTTCACCGGCTGTGCAGCCTACGTACCAGTCGTCCGTACCTTTTGCTTTACGGGCAATCGTGATGTATTCTCCCGGTTCTGCTTCCAGATAGTTCGTTTCGTCCCAGTCGAGAGCTACGTCTTTGATGAACTGGAAAGCGTCCATAAAGCGTTCGTAGTTTTCCGGAATGTCGGCAGCCATCTGCAAAGGACTGTACATGGTAACGTATAGTGCCAACTGGCGTGCAATGGTAGAACGTACCTGAGAATTGTTTGCCGGATTCATCTTGTTGCAATGCGTTTCGAAGATGCCGGGAGTGTAATCCATCGGACCGCCAACCAGGCGTGTGAAAGGCAGAATTGTTGTATGATATACTTTGTTGCCTCCGAATGATTCATATTCTGTTCCGCGGGCGGATTCATTGCCGATCAGATTCGGATATGTACTGCAGATACCGGTAGGGCGGGTTGCTTCGTGTGCATTCACCATGATTTTGTAATCGGCGGCTTTCTTCACTGCATACAGGTAGTGGTTGTTCATCCATTGTCCGTAGTGATGTTCGCCGCGGGGGATGATGTTGCCTACATAACCGCTCTTTACGGAGTTGTATCCATTGTCTGCCATAAACTGGTAGGCTTTGTCCATGTGGCGTTCGTAGTTGCGTACAGAAGCGGAAGTCTCGTGATGCATCATCATTTTGATTCCTTTGCTGGCTGCATAGCGGTGGATTTCCTTCACATCGAAGTCGGGATAAGGAGTCACGAAATCAAATACATAGTCTTTGCTGTTGCCGAACCAGTCTTCCCAGCCTTCGTTCCAGCCTTCAACCAGTACTGCATCGAATCCGTGAGCAGCAGCAAAGTCAATGTAACGTTTCACGTTGGCCGTGTTGGCAGAATGTTTGCCGTTCGGTTTTGTTTTGGAGTAATCCGTTTCACCGAGTTTTACGCTGGTCAGTTCGTCGGTGTAAGCCCATGAACCTTTTCCGGTGATCATGTCCCACCATACGCCGATATATTTCACGGGTTTTATCCAAGAAGCGGCATCCGCTATCTTGCAAGGTTCGTTCAGGTTGAGAGTGATACGTGAAGCGAGGATATTGCGGGCGTCATCGCTCACGATAACCGTACGCCAAGGCGTGTTGCAGGGAGTCTGCATATATCCTTTGTCTCCTTTGGCATCCGGTGTCAGCCAGGATTCGAATACCATATTCTTGTCGTCCAGATTGAGGTGCATACATGAGTAATCAACCAAAGCGGCTTCGTGAAGATTGATGTATAAGCCATCATCTGTTTTCATCATTAGTGCAGTTTGTACGCCTGTCTGTGAGAAAGGAGTCTGAGAAGAGTTCGGAGTGATCGCTTCCTTCATCAGACCTCTGATTTCTGATAAGCGGGAAATGGTGTAGTCATATTCCTGCGTATCATAGTCACCCGGTATCCAGAAAGCGATATGATCGCCGTTCATGCCAAACTGAGAATGCTCTTCCTTGATCACGAAGTAATTGAGTGACTTCTGCTGAGGAAATTCATAACGGAATCCCAGACCGTCATTGAACAGACGGAAACGGATAACGATAGAGCGGTCGTTCATGGGTTGATACAGGGTGACTGCCAGTTCGTTATAGTGATTGCGGATTTCTTTTTCTTCTCCCCAAACCGGTTGCCAGGTTTCATCAAAGGTAGTCGTTTGGGTATCCTTTACTTCGAAGCCGTCGTACAGGTTGGTCTTTGAATCAAGTTTGGTCAGGTCTCTGCGGTCCACCCAGTCGAAGTCGGTTCTGGTATTATCTTCTTTCTTCAGTTCCAGTCCGAGAGTGCTGGGTTTGATTACCACTTTGTTCTTATACGTCAGTTCATACGTTGGGGCACCTTTGGAGTCTACTTGAAAGGTCATTACCAGATTGTTGTCCGGTGAGGTTAATTTTTGTTGGGCATTCGCAATGAATGAGATGCAAAGGAATGCGATGAGCGATAAAATCTTTCTCTTTTTCATTCTATTTATGGTATTAAATTATAAGCTAACTAATATTTTTACTCCGCTCTGTTCCGGATATTGCAAATATAGCAACCATCTTGAGACTTTGGGCTGTTTAGAATAAAAATACAAGTTTATATAAATCTCAATGTTTTGTTTTACAGTAATTTATTGCCTTTCTGCATCCTGATAAATATAAGTCGAAGTGAACTTATTAAAAGGATAGGATGTATATTCCACGACTTGGAAGTGTTAATTCATTTCTTAATTCAACCTTTTTCTCTGTCAATAAATCGAAAGCAGATGAAGCGGGGAGTATTTCCCGGTAAGGAACCAGGTCAATGGTCTGTTCCCGGTCGTTTCCGTTCAGGAAAACAACGACTGACTTATCACCGTATTTGCGTTCGTATACGTAGATACCCTTATTCGGTGCGAAATGTTTGAGCTGCCCTTTGGCAATGACTTCGTTTCCTTTTCTCCATTGGAGCAATTTTTGCATAAAGGAGAATGCTTCGTTTTGCTGCGGAGTGCGGTTGGCTGCGTCAAAGCAGTTTTTTGTATCGTTCGGCCAACCTCCGGGGAAGTCGCAGCGGAGCAGTCCGTCTCCATTCGCCTTGTCGGCTGCCATCAGGATTTCAGTTCCATAATATATCTGCGGTATTCCGCGGGTTGTCAGTAAGAATGTCAGGGCTTGCTTGTACCGGTCCAGGTTCTTTGTATCAGCTTCCGAACGGTAGAAGCGGGAAGTATCGTGATTGTCGAGGAAGGTCAGCAGGCTCATTGGATGGCTGTAGACGATGTCCTGTGACAGATATTCGTAGAGTCTGAAAAGTCCTCCGTTCCATTCGGTAGTCTCTTCGTCGAAAGCCTTGTTCATCTCTTCCATTAGCGGGAAGTCCATGACAGTAGGGAGGTTGCTGTTTTTCGGATAAGCGAGTCTGCTGTCTTTCTGCCAGTAGGAGATGAGTACATTGTTGCCCAGCCATGTTTCACCTACAATGTTGAACTTGGGATATTCTTCATTGACCGCTTTGCACCAGCGTGCCATCATATCGAAGTCGGCATAAGGGTGTGTATCCTGACGGATGCCGTTGATACCGGCATACTCTATCCACCAGATGCTGCTCTGTATCAGATATGTAGCTACATGACGGTTTCTTTGGTTGAAGTCCGGCATAGTCAGTGTGAACCAGCCGTCGATAGCGATTTTCTTTTCGTAATCGGAAGCATACGGGTCCATTTGAGTGGCAGTCTTGAAACTGGTCTGCACGTAGTTGCCTTCAAAGTTAAACCAGTCTTTGGAGGGCATATCTTTAAACAGATAGTTGTCCGAACCGCAATGGTTGAAGATCATGTCCATTACTACTTTCAGCCCTTTGGCATTGGCTTCCTGAGTAAGTTTGCGGAACTCTTCGTTACTGCCGAAGCGGCGGTCTACCTGATAATAGTCGGTTATGGCATAACCGTGATATGATCCTTCTTTCATGTCATTTTCCTGAATCGGGTTGAGCCATATACTGGTGACTCCGAGGTCTGCTATGTAATCCAGATGATTCTCTATTCCTTTCAAGTCGCCGCCATGACGTGCGAAAGGCTCATTACGGTCTACATTTCCTTCCAGCATTCCGGGAATGATGTCGTTGGAGGGGTCGCCATTGGCGAAACGGTCCGGCATAATGAGATAAAGCACGTCGCTCGAATCAAAACCTTCTACTGCCGAAGCATTCGGCCGGCGCTGTTTAAGCTCGTAAGGGATTTTGGTTTGCTTTTTGCCTTGTTTTAGGATGATGTCAAAGTTCTGTGGAGCAGCCTTCGAAAGGTCTAAATACAGAACCAGATAATTAGGATTCTCCTGCTTCACCACTTCTTGCAGCGTAATATCATCGGCAGAAAGACTGACGTCTGCGGATGATATGCGGTCACCGTATAATAGTATCTGCAATTCGGGATTCTTCATTCCTGCCCACCAAAAGGTCGGGGCTACTTTCTTTATAGTGCTTGCTGCGAATACCTGGTGAAGACCGGGTAATAATAATAGTAAGATAATGAATAATAAATTCCTTTTCATGGTAACTAGATTTTTAAAATTTGTTCGAGGGAACCGATGATGCAAATGTAGGCGAATCGGGTATGCCGTATGGCAGTTAGAAAGAAAATATAAATGCTTATTTTGAATAGGCTGTTGATAATAAGCCTTTTATCATTGCCGCCGCTATCGAAAAATACAAGTGAAAATGAAAATTGTTATGGCGATATTTTTCGTTTTTATTACTATAATCATTATATTTGTCACATCTTTAAAAAAGTACCTTATGAGAAATCTAACCTATTATCTTTTGTTTCTTCTTTTAGCTTCTCCTCTTTCCCTGTCTGCAAAGCATACGGATATAAATAAGGCTGCCCTTAAAAAACTGGATGATGTTATAAGTAAGAAGGAAACTTATCAGATACGGAGAGAAAAAGACATTACTGATTTAAAAGTACAACTTGCCCATTCCACCGATCCTGCCCGGAATTATGAGTTGTATGCCTCCCTCTTTGGGGCTTACCTGCATTATCAGGCAGATTCGGCGCTTCATTATATTAACCGTCAGATGGAGATATTGCCCCAATTAAATCGTCCGGAACTGGAATATGAGATTATCATTAACCGTGCTACGGTAATGGGGGTAATGGGAATGTACATCGAAGCTATGGAACAATTGGAGAAGATTGATCCTAAAAAACTGAATGAATGGACTTTGCTTTCTTATTACCAGACCTATCGCGCCTGCTACGGCTGGCTCGCTGATTATACGACAAACAAAACCGAAAAAGAAAAATACCTGAAAAAGACCGATTTGTACAGAGATTCCATTATCGCCGCCATGCCTCCGGAAGAAAATAAAACAATTGTTCTGGCGGAAAGATGTATCGTGACCGGAAAGGCTGATACGGCTATCGGCATGCTGAACGATGCACTGAAAGATATGGAAGACGAACGTCAGAAAGTATATATCTATTATACCCTTTCCGAAGCATATAGCATGAAGAAAGACGTTGAGAAAGAAGTTTATTATTTGATACTGACTGCTATTGCAGACTTGGAATCTTCCGTCCGGGAGTATGCTTCCTTGCAGAAACTCGCACATCTGATGTATGAATTAGGGGATATTGACCGTGCTTACAAATATCTGAGTTGTTCGATGGAAGATGCTGTAGCATGTAATGCCCGTTTGCGATTTATGGAAGTGACAGAGTTTTTCCCGATTATTGATAAGGCTTATAAACTGAAAGAAGAGAGAGAACGGGCCGTTTCCCGTGCCATGTTAATTAGTGTCAGTCTGTTGTCGCTGTTTCTCCTCATTGCTATTTTCTATCTGTATCGTTGGATGAAGAAGATATCCGTCATGCGTCGGAATCTAAGCTTGGCCAACAAGCAAATGTCTGCGGTCAACAAAGAATTGGAACAGACCGGAAAGATAAAGGAAGTATATATTGCCCGTTATCTGGACAGATGCGTCAATTATCTAGATAAACTGGAAACTTATCGCCGCTCTCTGGCCAAACTTGCCATGTCGTCACGTATCGACGAGTTGTTTAAAGCAATCAAGTCAGAACAGTTTATCCGGGACGAACGGAATGAATTTTATAACGAATTTGATAAGTCATTCCTTAAACTGTTCCCCCACTTTATTACTTCTTTTAATAATCTGCTGGTAGAAGAAGCAAGAGTCTATCCAAAATCGGACGAACTGCTGACAACGGAACTCCGGATCTTTGCCCTTATTCGTTTAGGAGTAGTGGATAGTAACAAGATTGCTCATTTTCTGGGTTATTCTTTGGCTACGATCTATAATTACCGGAGCAGAATGCGCAATAAAGCTGCCGGAGATAAAGATCGGTTCGAACAGGACGTAATGAATTTGTAAGTACACTCTAATCTCTCTTCATGTCTCCAATAGACATAAACGTGATATGACTATTTGATTGTATATGAATGGTTTAGAGTTTCTATAAATTTCCTGCCTTGGAAACTGCCGTTTCCCGGTGTGGGAACGATCGTTTCCTTTAAAGGTAACTGTCGTTTCTCGGTGAGGGAACGCCCGTTTCCTAACGGGAAACAGATAAAGAGAAGGGACCCAATGAAAATCATCTATTATAATGATAATATTATTTAGGCACGGATTGCACGAATTTCACGGTCTTTAATTGAATAGAACCGTGTTAATCCGTGAAATCCGTGCCTAAATGAAACTAAAAAGTGTTTTGATTACATATTCGTGTAGTCAATTCTTTATTTATATCCGGCAGCTTTAGCTATTCGTTTCGGAATTTCCGTATTGTCAATCTTCTCACCGAACAGTTGAGAACCGGCACCGATGGCAAATACCGGCACATAACCGGCAGAGTGACCGCCGCTTACCCAGCCTACCATGGATATCTGATCCATTACTTCTTTAGCGCGTGCAGCCATCGGCTCGCTCTTAGAGTACATGCTTTCGGCAAATACCACTTTATTTCTGACAAAGGATTGTTCGAACTCGTCACGCAGCTTCTTTTCCTGTTCCCAGGAAATAGGGAACTGTTTCCAGAAGCCCATTTCTTCACCCAGGAATTCTTTCATGTCTTCCCAAGTCACTTTGTTGCTTTTTGCTTTTCTCAGTTCGCTGATACGTTTGGACAATCCGTCAGCAGAATGTTTTTGATATTGCAATGCTTTCAGGTTCAACGCATATTTGCCTGTACCCAGTACGATACCACCGGTTTCGTGGTCGGCCGTAACAACGATCAGTGTTTCTTTCGGATGTTTCTTGTAGAATTCGTAAGCTACTTTGATAGCGTCATCCATATCCTTTACTTCATTGAATACGGTAGCGGCGTCATTACCGTGGCAAGCCCAGTCAATCTTTCCACCTTCTACCATTAAGAAGAACCCTTTGTTCTTGCCTTTGGTCAGGAAGTCGATAGCGCTTTCTGTGATTTGGGCGAGAGTCAGATCATCGCTTTTACGATCGATAGCATAAGGCAGGCAGGAAGGATCTTTGCCTTCTTCCTGTATCAGGATCATTTTGCCGGCATCCTTGCTTTTGGCTTTATAATCGCTGTAACCACGTGCTACGGTGTAGCCTGCTTCTTCGAAAATAGGGAAGATGTTGGGAGCGTCTTTCTTGTCATACGTCTTGTCCGGTTTCAGAAAACCACCGCCTGCATAGAAGTCAAAGTTCGCTTTTGTCAGATCGACAGCGATTTCATAATTCATATTACGGTCTGCCTGATGAGCGTAGAAAGCGGCAGGAGTGGCGTGGTCTACGCTGACGGAAGTAGTGACACCTACTTTCTTTCCGGCCTTCTTGGCTTTTTCGGCTACGGTTTCAATCGGGTTTTTGTCTTCTCCTACAGAGATAGCGCTGTTGTAGGTCTTCTTTCCGGTTGCCAGTGCAGTACCCGCAGCGGCAGAGTCGGTAACGGAGTTTGTCGCGGAGAAAGTGGTTGCCATCGTTGCTACCGGAAATTGGGTGAACAATAAAGGTTCAACGCCGATGCGCCCGTTTTGCAGTTCTGCCTGATACATCTCTGTACCATTTACCTGATTGACTCCCATTCCGTCTCCGATGAAATAGAATACATACTTTGCCTGCTGACCGTTGGCTGCAACGGAAATAAGGACAAAGAGCAGTGTGTAAATCAACTTTTTCATTCTTTTGTATCTTAATATTAGGGTTAGTGATGGACAAAGGTAATAAAAAACGGTGGAAGTGCCGAAGCAAATCCACCGTTTCTTTATGTCATTTGTATGACATTTATGCTTTCACGCGTCCTACGTAAGAACCGTCACGAGTGTCGATTTCAATTGTTTCACCTTCGCTGATGAACAAAGGCACACGTACTGTTGCACCTGATTCTACGGTAGCAGGTTTCAGTGTGTTGGTAGCTGTATCACCTTTCATTCCCGGTTCTGTGTAAGTAACCTTCATCTGGACCTTGATCGGCATATCTGCATAAAGTACTGTTTCGGTAGAAGCGTCAGAAACAACTTCCAGTGTCATACCTTCGAGCAGGAAGTCTACACCGTTGATCAGGTCGTGAGCGATAGGGTGCTGGTCAAAAGTTTCCTGGTTCATGAAGATATAGTCTTCTCCTTCTTTATACAGGAATTGGTAAGGACGACGTTCAACGCGTACATCTTCCAGTTTTTCACCGATATTGAAACGGCGTTCCAGAACATAACCGCTTACTACGTCTTTCAGCTTGGTACGCATAAATGTGTTACCTTTACCTGGTTTTACATGCAGGAATTCTATACAGAAATAGAGCTTTCCGTCCATACGGATACAAGTTCCGTTTTTGATGTCTTGA
>OJNL01001276.1_pt1 | contig 14679 bp, 10 predicted proteins | sample 1597581 | NCBI WGS metagenome assembly OJNL01 (sample SAMEA2452133, study PRJEB22498) | human gut metagenome | biome: human feces; feature: human gut; material: feces | place: Australia | collected 2012
TATTGCTTATGCTCACCGTCTCGAAGAAGCCGGTATGACAGTTCAGGCCCGTGAGGCGATAATGAAATACGAATTGTATCTGAGGTATTATCGTTTGGCATTGGAGTATACCGGTCATCCCCATGCCTACCATTGTATAGGATCGGCTTTTGCTGTAAGGACGTTGGATTATGTGGCTCAGGGAGGAATGAATAAAAGACAGGCTGGAGAGGATTTTTATTTTTTGCAGAAATTGATCGCTACCGGTAGATATGCAACCTTACAGTCGACGCAGGTATATCCTTCTCCGCGATTCTCGGGGCGTACCCCTTTTGGAACCGGGCAGGCGGTCCGGCAGATCGTTCAGGAGTCCGGACATTTTCGGGTATATCACCCACAGGCTTTTCGGGATTTAAAATGTTTTTTTCAGGGAATTTCTACCCTTTATAAAGTGGATGAAGCTGGTGTTTCGGGCTATTTTCAACAGCAGACGAAGGATATCCGGCTTTTTTTATCCCAAATGAATGGAATTGCAGTCTTGGCGGAGATCAATGCAAACTGTGCTTCTGTAGAGCAATTTATGAAACGGTTTTTCGATAATTTCAATGCTTTCCGTGTGTTGAAATATCTGAATTTTATGCATGAAAGTTGTTATTCGAAAATAGATATCTTGTCTGCGGCCAATAAATTGCTGGCAGAATTGAACTTACCCGTTGCCGAATCTTTGGAATGTGCCCTTCAGATTTTCAGAAAGTTATTCAGATAGGCGTGGAAAAAGAGGGGAAGAGAAGCTGGAATTGACATAAGAAGATATATCTTTGTCAGCAAATAATAAAAATATGGATTTCGAATACAAGATGGAGATCACTGCCGATCCCGAAGAGGTTTTCGCTGCATTGACCAATCCTTTTCAGATTGAATTGTGGAGTGGCTATCCCGCTGATATGAAAGCTGAAGAAGGTTATGTGTTTTCACTTTGGGAAGGGGATATTACAGGTGTTAACCTGGAAGTTGTTCCCGGTAAGCTGTTGGTACAGGAATGGTTTTTCGGTGAGCAGGAAAAACAATCTATCGTCCGCATTACCCTGAAAAAAGAGGGAGCCAGGACTTTGGTCGGTTTGACTCATACCCATATCCCCGAAGATGTGTACGAAGAGATCACCGGGGGATGGAAAGAATATTATCTGGAAGCGATAAAAGGAATGCTTGAAATGTATTGACGCCGGATCAGATGACTTTGATCGTCTGGCCCAGTACTTTGATTACCTCGCCTTTTCGGATTTTGGCCCGTTTCCGGCTTTCCGGTTCGCCATTACGAACCACTTCTCCATTTTCCACCAATGTTTTTGCCATTGCCCCGTTTTCGGCAATTTGTAATACTTTCAGCAGCTTGATCAGCTCGATATAATCTTCTGTCAATTCAAATTCCAACATTTCCGATCGTTTAAATTCTGTGTAAAAATACAACTTTTTTGGGATTTTGGGACGGACCTTTTGTCCCGGAATTCCTGTAACTTTATATGGGGTACATACCGTAAAGTAGAAACAAACGGGAAAGAAAGTATTTATTTTTGCCGTTCTGAAATTTTGATGGTTGTTTGCAATGTGTTACAGGACAACCTTTTATGAACGAAAATTAATTTTTATGAAGAAATTATTCTTATCCTTACTGGCCAGTGTTACCTTATCGTCCGCATTTGCCGAAGGATATCAGGTAAACGTTTTGAGTACAAAGCAGACGGGAATGGGACATGTCGGGACAGGTATGAAATTAGGAGCCGAAAGTATGCATTTCAATCCGGCAGGCTTGGTGTATCTCAATGGGCATATGGATATGTCGGTGGGGATATCCGGTATTTTTTCAAATGCCAGGTACAAAAACGGAGATTATTCTGCAAAGACAGATAATTCGGTAGGGACACCTGTATATGCCTATGTCGGATATCGGATTTATGATAACCTGGCAGCCGGAATTTCTTTGACTACTCCTTATGGAAATTCTTTAAAATGGCCCCAAGCCTGGAAAGGAGCTCATCTGATTCAGGATATCACCTTGAAATCATATATCATACAGCCCACTCTTTCGTATAAAATTCTGGATAATCTGAGTGTTGGAGTCGGTTTACAGATCGCTATGGGAAATGTAAATCTTTCCAGAGCTTTATTGCCTGTCGGAGCTTTGGTGCCGATTCTGGGTGCCGATTATCAGGATGTTGTACCCGTGTCTGCCACTTTGGATGGAAAATCGAAAGTGAAACTGGGCTATCATATCGGAGTGATGTATGATGTTTGCGATAAAGTGACTTTAGGTCTTTCTTACCGTTCCCGGGTCCGGATGAAAGTAAAAGAAGGGACGGCGGAATTGGATTATGCCAGTGAGAAGATAAAAGATCTGCTGGATGCAACAGGACAAATACCTCCTTTGGATAAGGGGACTTTTCATGCTCAGTTGCCTTTGCCTTCGAATACGACTTTCGGGGTTAGTTACCGGCCGACCGATCGTTGGGAACTGGCTTTGGATTTGCAGTTTGTCGGTTGGAGTGCTTACGATTCATTAAATGTTGTTTTCAATGAGAAAGTATTGAAAATCGAGGATATAAAAGCAGAGAAAAATTATAAAAATACGATGATCTACCGGATCGGGGCCCAGTATATGGCGACAGACCGGTTGGATGTTCGTTTGGGATTATACTATGATCAAAGTCCGATCCGGAAAAATAATTACAATCCGGAAACTCCCGGTATGGGAAAAATCGGTATTTCGACAGGGTGTTCTTTCGAACCTTACCGGAATTTGCAGATCGATTTTGCCTTTTTGTATATACAGGGAGTCAGCCGGCATGGCTCTTACCCGGACAAATATAGTCCCGGCGGTAAGTTTTCCGGGAAATACGAATCGAATGCCGTTTCTGCTTCTTTGGGTTTGGCCTATCGTTTTTGAGAATAGAATTGACCTCCCCAAAAGAGGGTGTCCAAAAAGTATTTGGCACCCTCGATTTATTCGTATCCCTATTGGAGACTGAAATCAAATATCCGATTCTACAAGGGGGTATTTTGCCTTTTTGGACACCCTCTTTTTTTATGAGGCCGTTATATACATATTTGCATTTAAACGTACATTTAGTGTAAACATGTACATAAATACCGTTTATTAAATATATTTGTCTATTCTTAGGAACGGCTAAATCAGAACAGATGAAACACATGACTTTCGTACAATGGGCGGTCTGGTTGGGATTTATCTACTCGGTATGTTCTTGTCAGCCCCGACCGGATCTTAAATTGTGGTATACCCGTCCGGCTGAGCGGTGGGAGGAAACTTTGCCTTTGGGAAACGGACGTTTGGGGATGATGCCCGATGGGGGAGTCGTTCAGGAGACTATCGTCCTGAACGATATTACGATGTGGTCCGGTAGTTTTCAGGATACTCGTAATCCCGAAGCTTTGAAGTATCTGCCTGAGATTCGCCGGCTGTTATTGGAAGGAAAAAACGATGAGGCCCAGGAACTGATGTATAAACACTTTGCTTGCGGAGGACAAGGATCGGCTTTCGGACAGGGGGCGAACGCTCCTTACGGCGCTTTTCAATTGTTAGGTAATCTGCATTTACAATATCATTTCCCGGATAGTAGCGATGTCGGTTATTCCGCTTATGAGAGAGGATTATCTTTGGACAAAGCTTTGGCTTGGACCTGTTTCCGGAAAGGTAAGGTGAAATACCGGCGGGAATATTTCGTTTCCCAGACAGAAGATGTGATGATCATGAAGTTGACTGCCGACCGGAAAGGAATGCTGGATTTTGATGTTGCTATCGACCGACCTGAAAATTACACTTGTTATGCTAATGATGGGGTGGTTTATATGGAAGGACAATTGGGTAACTCGTTGATGGTAGGTGGTGCTAAAATGGGTATGGATGTTCGCATCGTTGCTCCGAAAGAATTGCAACCGGATGCAGAATTGGTTGCTACTTGTAAGGCTATTGCAGAAGAGACCGGTGCTATTGTTACCATCACGGATAATGTAGAAGAAGGTGTGAAAGGTTGCGATTTCTTGTACACTGACGTATGGGTATCTATGGGTGAGCCTGCAGAAGTATGGGCAGAGCGTATCAAATTGTTGACCCCGTACCAAGTGAATAAGAGAGCTATGGAATTGACTGGAAACAAGAACTGCAAATTCATGCACTGCTTGCCGGCATACCATAACTTGGAAACTCAAGTAGGACGTGACGTTTACAAACAATTCGGAATGAACGGATTGGAAGTAACCGAGGAAGTGTTTGAATCAGAGAACTCTATCGTGTTCGACGAGGCAGAAAACCGTATGCACACGATTAAGGCTGTGATGGTTGCTACTTTGGGTGACTAATTACGTATAGGTCTTTTTACTAAGAATATATTTCGAGCGGTCCTGTTATTGTTTGACAGGGCCGTTTCTTTTGTTTTCTAATGATGTTAGTGGTTGAGAAATAAACGTATACAATTAAAAATTACTTGTTTGGCGGAAAAAATAGAATAATTTTATACTTTTATCCCCGATAGATGGAATATAGATAAAGTATAAATAGATGTCTTCGGATTTGACTATAAAGGAAAAATTGTTTGTTGATGTTTTCAATAAAAATTACAAAGCGCTATGTTTGTATGGGGCGAAGCTTTGTGGTGATTTTTCCGAGGCAGAGGATATCGTGCAAGAGGTATTTGTTAAGTTTTGGAATGTATTTAAAGAAGATTCAGAAGGAATTTCCGTGCGTTCCTATTTGTACCGAATGGTACGTAATGCCTGTATTGATCTGGCCCGGGCAAAAAAATACGATACTGTTGATGTAAACTCTTTAGCAGACCAATTGGAAGATTTTTTTCAAGCAGAATCGGAGGAAGATTCCAAAATAGATAAATTATTGGAGGCAATAGAGAATCTTCCGGATAAATGCCGATATGTGTTTACCGCAATCTGCGTGAATAACAGAAAATATAAGGATGTTGCAGACGAGATGCATATTTCTTTGAATACGGTGAAAACACAACTATCTAGAAGTATTCGTATCTTGCGTGAAAATCTAAACAAGGACGATTTCAAATTATTTCTTGCTTTTTTTGCTGTTTCCGAGTAAATTCTTTCACCCATTTCCATTTTTTTTCGTCTTCTCTATAGTAATAGCAAGATGATTTCTGTTATGATGATAAAGGAAGACATAGAAGATATTATATGGCGAGACTACCAGGGCATCTGTTCAGAAGAGGAAAAACTTTCTTTACAAGAATGGATAGAAGCCTCTGAAAAAAATAGGCTTGTCTTTGAACAGATTCGCTCGATTATAGAATCAGGAGAACTTGTAAAAGGATATGATGTATTGAACGAGCAAAATGCTTTGGAAAAGGTGATGAGGCGGATAAAACCTCGTTCCATTCATCGGTATGTGTGGTTACGTTATGCTGCTGGAATTCTTCTGCCCTTGATACTCGTTGCCATAGCTTATTATTTTATGGCTCCTAATGAGACTATGGAGTCCCCGGTAATAGCCCATCAGATTCAGCCGGGTATGTCGAAAGCCACTCTTTATTTATCAGACGGTCAGGAAATCGATCTTTTACAATTAGGCGATTCCACTTTACGAGATGGATTAGCCGAACAGGAAATTTTATTGCGAGGAACGAGCAATACTTTGAATTATTATGACCCTTCTCGAGGCATAAGGCAAGTTGAAAAGGTCGTTTATAATAAAATCGTGGTTCCTCGGGGAGGGGAATACATGTTGATACTGTCTGATGGGACGAAAGTCTGGTTAAATTCAGAGACAGAAATGGAATACCCGTTATGTTTCGGTTTGGATGTTCGGGAAGTTCGTTTGAAGGGCGAGGCTTATTTTGAAGTGAAGAAAGATGTAAAACGGAAATTTAATGTTGTGATGGATGGGGCAACCATTGAAGTTACTGGAACCTCGTTTAATGCATCCTGTTATCCGGATGAGTATAACTGTTGCGCAATACTTGAAACTGGACGCATCAATCTGTTGGCAAACAATACCGTAAATAAGGTGAATATTGGGGAACGGGCGGTTTATGACAAGAAATCAGGTGAGGTGACAATTAATCCGGTCGATTTGAAATATTACACCTCTTGGAGACATGGGACTTTCCATTTCTACAATACCCCGTTGTCAGAAATTGTGCGAGCTTTGGGGCGCTGGTATGATGTCGAATTTCGTTTTGAGGACGAATCCTTGCAAGATGTTTGTTTCTCGGGGGCAGCTTTACGGAACAGACCGATAGATTTTATGCTCAGATTATTAGAAAATACTCAATCAGTAAAATTTTCAATACAAAAAGATGGTATGATATGGATAAGTAAAAAATGAAAAAGAGGAAGATTGGCCTCTTCCCCTTTTTTCGCTTTAATAACCCTCTCCTGCAAGAGAGAATTTTAAACAAATAGTTACACAAATCTATGAAAAAATTTTTAAAGGATAAACTTTTCCGGACGGGAAAAGTATGGTCCAAATTTTGGAAAATTATGCGATTACAATTATTGATCGTTTTTGTAACTCTGTTTCAGTTACATGCTGAAACGGGAGTTGCACAGGAAAAAGTTAGTATTTCCTTTAAAGATGCTTTGATCGAAGACATCATAAAGGAAGTGGAAGTACAGTCCGGTTACGTGGTGGTGTATAATAACACGTTGTTAAAAAACATGGCCCGTGTAACCGTTCGCTTGAATAACGTGAATGCCAAAGATGCTTTAAATGAGGCATTAAAAGGAAGTGGTTTGGAATGTAAATTAGTCGAGGACTTTTTGGTTATTTCGAAGAAAGACGGAAAGGATGAGGAACAGAAGGCAACATTCCGGAAAATCAAAGGAAAGGTGATGGACGAGAAGGGATTAACCCTTCCGGGGGTAACGGTGCTTATCAAAGGAACTACGTTAGGGGTTGTTACGGATATTGACGGGAAATTTTCGCTTGAGGTCCCGAAGATGGATAGTACGATATTGGTATTCTCTTTTGTCGGTATGGTTTCTCAGGAATACCGTTTATCCAATGATCCCAAGAATGATGAGAAAGAAATTTCTATCCGTATGAAAGAAGACGTGAAAGAAATGCAGGAAGTTGTCGTGACAGGATATGCCAATATTAACAAAGAAAGTTTTACAGGAAATTCCGTAACCGTTAAAAGAGAGGATTTGCTGAAAGTGTCTAAAACAAACGTGCTACAGGCATTACAGACCTTTGATCCTTCTTTTCGTATTCAACAAAATAATCAATGGGGATCGGACCCGAATAATGTACCTGAATTATATATCCGTGGGCGTTCTGGTATTGGAGTGAAGGATTTGGATCGAAAGAATAATCTTTCAAAATCCGAATTGGAAAACAATCCTAATTTACCCACTTTTATTATGGACGGTTTCGAGATTAGCGTGGAAAAGTTATATGACATGGACCCGAATCGTATTGAAAGCATTACCATCTTGAAAGATGCGGCAGCATCAGCCATGTACGGGTCGCGGGCTGCTAATGGGGTTGTTGTTATAACGACCGTGGCTCCCGTTCCGGGGAAAGTTTCTGTATCTTACAGCATGACCGGGACGGTAACTGCTCCGGATCTGACCGATTACAATTTGATGAATGCGAGGGAGAAATTAGAGGCAGAGGTGGCAGCAGGTATTTATAAAGGAGAGAATCCAACAGCTCAGAATAAGTATGATGTGGAGTATAATGGCAAATTGAATAATATTGTACACGGAGTTGATACTTATTGGTTGTCCAAACCTTTACAAACGGCATTCAATCATAAACATAGTTTATATATAGAGGGAGGAACCAATGATATTCGTTTCGGTTTGGATATGCTCTATAATAACGAAGACGGTGTGATGAAAGAATCTTTCCGTGATCGAATGGGAGCTGGATTTTACATAGACTATCGGGTCGGTTCTTTGCAGGTAAAAAATTATATCTCTTATAATATCACACGGTCTAAGGAATCTCCTTACGGAACTTTCTCTGATTATACTTCCAAGCAACCGTATGATATGTATAAAGATGAGAACGGGAATTATTTAAAAACGACTCAAAAGTGGCATGGAGAATCGGATTCAGAGGTGAAAAATCCTTTGTATGAAGCTGGATTGCAAAGTTTTAATAAAACGCAGGTAGACGAGTTGATAAATAATTTGAGTGCCAACTGGTATGTTAATAATTATTTACAGATAAAGGGACAATTCAGTTTGACCAAGAAAAACACAAAAACAGAGGACTTTATTGACCCGAAGTCAATGCGTAATACAAAGGTGTTAGGTTCTACTAATAGTAGTTCCGGTGAACTTAGAACTAGTACGGGAGACGGGTTTGACTGGGATTTGAATGCTTTTTTGGCTTACAACCGTACTTTAGGAGGTCACAATATTAACTTGAATGTTGGTATCAATGCCACTTCTACGGAGACATCGACTACTTCTGCTTATTATCGAGGTTTTCCTTCCGGGACGTTGCATTCTCCTAACTATGCACAAGAGATTGTGGAGAAACCGACCGTTAGTCAGAACAGGACCCGTTTATTTGGTTTGTTGGCAAGCTTGAATTATACCTATAATAATATCTATTTGTTAGACCTTTCCGTGCGAACAGACGGTTCTTCTGAATTCGGTTCTGATAAGCGTTTTGCTCCTTTCTGGTCTGGCGGTCTTGGTATCAATCTTCATAATTACGAGTTTATGAAGAAATTCGGTTACGTTGATATGTTGAAAATCCGGGGGTCTTACGGGATAACAGGTAAAGTAAATTTCCCACCGTATGCAGCACAAACAATTTACCAGATTTTGAGTGATGAATGGTATAAGACCGGTTTCGGGGCCTCATTAATGGCTTTGGGGAATAAGGATCTTGCTTGGGAAAAAACGAAAGAGTTAGATTTAGGTATAGATATACAACTGTTTAATGGAGCCTTCCAACTGGAGTTCTCTTATTATCGTAAGAAAACGGTGGATCTAATTAATGATGTGACCATTGAAAGTGCGGCAGGGTTCACGACTTACATGGATAATTTGGGAGAGATAATGAATAAAGGGTATGAGATTCAATTTAAAAGTGATCTTTTCCGTAACAATGACTGGTATGTTTCCGTGTTTGCTAACCTAGCTCATAATAAAAATGAGATATTAAAAGTTTCCGAGAGCTTGAAAGCTTATAATGATGCGGTTGACAAGGATTTTGCCGAGTCGAATGCATTCGACGGGTCCACTTCCAAACCCATCACAAAATACACGGAAGGAGGATCGTTGACCTCTATCTATGCGATGAGATCTTTGGGGATAGATCCGGCTACCGGACAGGAGATTCTAGTCAATCGTGACGGTTCTGTTACTTACACGTGGAATAGCTCTGAACAGGTTGTTGTGGGAAATACAGAACCCAAGGCACAAGGAACGTTTGGTTTTAACGTGAACTATAAAAACTTCACATTGTACACGACGTTTATGTATGAGTTCGGGGGGCAACAATATAACCAGACTTTGGTAGACAAAGTGGAGAATGCTAATTTATACAGCTCAAATATAGATAAACGGGTGTTTACCAGCCGTTGGAAAAATCCGGGTGATAAAGCAAAATACAAAGCTTTGGAAACCGGGAGAGGATCCATTGAGACTACGAATCCGACCGAGCGTTTTGTACAGGATTATAATGTTGTGACATTAAATTCGATTACACTAGGGTATGATTTTGATCAAGAATTGATTAAAAAGGCTCATTTAGGTATGTTACGTTTGGAAATAGGGGCTAATGACCTTTTGCGGATCTCTTCCGTTAAGGCGGAACGCGGACTTAGTTATCCTTTTGCCAGATCCGTGAATTTTTCAATAAAAGCGACGTTCTAAAACGGCTCAACGTTATTTAGAAAATTAGAAATCAATAGAATATGAAGATAAATAAGATAATATTAGCTGTACTGTTGCCGATCATGTTGAGTTCATGTGAGCAATGGTTGGATGTAGCACCTGACGACCAGGTAAACGAAGAGACTCTGTTCGCCAATGGAGACGGTTACCGGAATGCGTTGAATGGAGTGTATCGGGATATGGCAACCACCCAAATGTACGGAAGGGAATTAACTTGGGGATTTGTGGACGTGATGGGATGGGTGTATGATCCGTTGACGATTTATTATGATTGTAGTAATCACGAGTATTATGATGTGTTACTGGGGAAATACAATGTTCAAGTCGTGAAGAATATCAGCGAGGCTTTTTGGTCTCAAGCCTACAATTCTATCGCAAACTGTAATAATATCATTGCCCGGATTGACGGGGAAAATCCGTCCAAATTTGCTGGTGGAGAGGAAGAACGGAATATGATTCACGGGGAGGCACTGGCCTTGCGGGCTTATTTGCATTTCGATATGTTACGTTTGTTTGCCCCGGCTCCTAAAGTTGCGGATGACAAAGGATATATCCCGTACTATGAAAGATACGGATCAACCTCTGAGGCTAGAGCAAGTGTTCCCGTGATTTTAGAAAAAATAGAACGGGACTTGCTTAAAGCCAAAGATTTGGTTGCTCCTTTTGATACGACCGGCAATCATAAAGTATGGATGAGTACCAGATTAAGAATAGAAGGGGGACGGGGATCCGGTGATTCCTATTTGCCGGATGATTTGTTCTATATGTACCGGGGATTTCGGATGAACTACTATGCTATTTGTGCGACCTTGGCACGTGTGTACTCATATGGGGATAAACAAACTCTGGCGAGAGAATGTGCAGAAGAAGTGGTTGAGGCCACCTATCCCCAGAGTAGTTATAATACCCAATGCTTCACGTTTACCGGAGGTGGGAGTTATAATAGTAATTATAAATTGTATGATGGGGTGATCTTTGGACTTTCCAATCAGAAATTAATAGACGATTATAGCAATTATCTGGGAACGGCTAATGACATTAAATTGCCGGTATACTATGATGCCATTATTTATAATGAAAATTATGATGAGGTTGATACAGAGGATGCCCGCCTGACCTTATTTTCGGTTGTGGATGATTATTATTACTATTCAAAGAAATATACCACGCAAGTCGGTAATTCTTACGGGGAGGATCTGATTCCGATGATTCGTTTAAGCGAGATGTACTATATCATTAGTGAAGCTCTTTACACGGAAGGACAGACTCAATCAGGTATTGACAAACTGGATGAGGTGAGAATGGCAAGAGGGATTCGGGGTGGAAAACTTCAGATTGAGAGTTTGGAGGAAATGCAAAAAGCTATTTTGAGAGATGCTAGAAGAGATTTTATCGGAGAAGGACAGTTGTTTTATTATTATAAAAAATATGATATGACTCCGAATGACTGGGGATACACGATTGGCAGGGTGTTGCCTCTTCCGGACAATCAACTGATTCATTAATAAAAAAAGGATACTTATGAAAATATATATAATTCTAATTGCGATAGTGTTTGCTCTTTTTTCCTGTAGTGAAGAGGAAATAAAAACTTATCATTCAGAACGCTATCTTTATTTCACGACAAGCTTGGATAGTGCTGATTTATCCGTGTCTTTTTCCCACTATCCGACCAATGAAGAATATAAGGCCGGTTTCGAGGTGAATTTGATGGGTGATCCTCTTGCAGAAGATGCTGTCTATCGTATCTCGGTGGTAGATACGGGGACTACGGCTCTTCCTGAAGAGTATGTTCTGAACATGGAACCGAAGTTCGGGGCCAACCAGCTGAAAGATACGCTTTATGTGACCTTGAAAAAAACGGAAAGATTGAATGATGGTCCCGTGACGTTAATGATCAAACTGGAAGAGGGAAATGGCTTTACCCCGGGGTTAAGGCGTAATCGCACGGTAAAGGTTCATTTTGATAACGTGGAAAGCAAACCTCTCTGGTGGGAAGGAGATATTATAACGGTATATTTGGGTGAATATTCTCCCGAAAAATACAAGTATTTCCTGATCGTTACTCAGGTTGATGCAACCGAGATCCCTGTTTTGTTAAAAGAAAACCCGACAAAATTGCGGGTGTTGGCATTGGAATTTAAAGACTATCTGGCTTTACATCCTGAATTGAATATGACGGTGCCTATTTATTAATAACTAAAAAGTGATGGTGATGAAAATAAGATATATACTTCTGTTAATCATTACAGTACTGGGAGTGAGTTCCTGCTATGATGATAAGGGAAATTATTCGTATGATCCCAAGAATGATATTAAGATTACTTTTGATGCAAGTTATTTTGAGGCTATTCTAGGAGAAAAAATTAAATTGACTCCGAGATTGACGTTTGCCATTGATAGCAATGATGTCGATTTGAGTTACAAATGGACGTTCCTTGGAAAAGAAATTTCCGATCAACGAAATTTGGAATGGGTTGTTGATACCGTGACTAGTAACCATAACGTTTATTTGAACGTGACCGATAATCGTACCGGAGTAACTTTCTCCGGGGGAATTTCAGCGATGTTAAGTTCTGCGTATGCCAAAGAGGCTTGGGTTGTTCTTGCGAAACAGAACGGAAAGTCTGTTTTGTCATATATCCGAGAAACCCAAGAAGATGATGGAAGTGAGTATGGTAAATTCACGTATACCGATATTCCTGATATTTATCAATTGGTTAATGGGGAAGAGTTAGGAACGGAACCGGTTCGAGTGCTGGAACATTTTGCAGCAAGAGGCGGTATCGGGCATTTTTGGGTACTACAAAATGGAGGTCAAGGATGCGTGGATCTATCCGGAGAAGATTTCACGAAAGATATTCTGTTGAATGATATTTTTCTGGATGGAAATTTACCGGTAGATTTTAAACCGATTGATATGATTGATATGAAGTGGCTGACTTGTGTGGTTAATCACGATGGAAAGGTATATACGCGTAAGAAATTAACGAATCAATTGTACAATTCCGGTTATTTTATCGACCGTCCGTTGGAATTCGAAAATGAAGAAGTAGATGGATCTCGTATGGTGTTGGCTCCTTTCTCTGATTTGAATTATACCGTTATGTATGATAAGGTGCATAACCGTTTTCTGGCTATTGCGGATTTGAAAAAGGAAACAGCAGGAAAGGTAGTGAAATTTACGGTGGATGAATCCGGGTATGCGCCTGATTTTGCCCGATTGGATAATTTGGGGAATATGGAGGTGTTGCATACTGGTTATTATGAGGTAAAAGAGGGAGAAAGTGGAGATCAGGGATATTACTCTATTTTACGAGACCGGACAACCGGGAATTATTACACGCATGATTTTCGTGTGAATGCGATGAGTGAATCTTCTAATCCTTCTGCATTCCCGGTATTACAGTGTCAGATAGATCTAAATCAAGTGATAAACGGAACCTCTAAAAATGTATTTAATGTATTACGTTCATGGGTGTACGGGGATGATTTTGGAACCCCTTACGTTTTGATTTCTAAAGATAATGAGTTGTGGTTGTATGATCGGGACGCTAAGATGCCCGTGGAGAAATATTATGAATTCCCGCAAGGGCAGATTATCACGGCGATAGATTCCGAGAGTGTTGGTAGCCGTCGGGTGGCTATAGGAATGCAATCCGGAGAGTTTTACGTGTTGGATCTGACAAGAAAGGCCGTGAATGGTCAAAAAGAGAAGTTGATTTATGCGTCAACTCATAATTTTGGCGAAATCGTACATATCCGCTATAAAGTATGTAGTGGTAATGGTTGGGGATATTAATCGGTAACAAGTAATCAAGGAGATCCAGAAGTATTTCATTTTGAAACGCTTTTGGACTCCTTCCACTCGACTGTGGCAGAGACTTTTTTACGTCTTGTTTGCTCCAGACGGAAAGACCTTTGTATAAATATCGGGACGAAATAAATTGTATGTAAATTAAATGTATTTATGAAAATCAAAGTTTTAGTTGTTTTGATGGCCCTTGTCTGTGTTCCATTGATTACAGATGCTAAAAAGAGAGAGAAAAAGAAGAAAGCAGGAAAAACGGAGAATGTTCAAACTCCTAAAGAATCTGCTTATGACCAACTCTTTAAGGGTAAAGAATGCACCACGGTGAAAGGGATGATTACCCTTCACAAAGTGGATGGAAAATTGTATTTTGAATTCCCGCTGAGTTTGTTGGGACGAGATATGTTGCTTGGATCAACTGTTTCCAGTATTAGCGATAATTCGAATGCGTTGGTGGGACAAAAAAATCAGACCCCGTTACACGTTGCTTTTACCATGACGGATAGTATGGTGTATTTGCGGGAAGTTACTAATCCTTCCCGGGCACAAATATCAAGCCAAAGTAAAGATAAGCATATTGAACAGGCCATGGAAATGGGAACTCGTTTACCAATTATGGAAGGATTTGCAGTGAAGGCTTATAATGCCGATAGTACTGCGGTTGTGTTTGAGGCAACTAAATTCTTCGTGAGTGACGACTCTCGGATGGATCCTTTTGATCCTTACGGAAAAAAGGTGTATTACGGGCAGGGAACCCGTAGGAAGCGTTTCCAGTCAGAACTGTCTTATGTCGGGGATATAAAGGCTTTTTCAGATAATGTCTCGATTACTTCCTCGCTTTCCTATTTACAGGATATTGCGCTTCATGGAATGTTCGTGCTGGTTATTGATGAGCCTGTGACGGTAGGAGTAAATCGTTCATTGGTATTGTTGCCGGAAGAACCGAGGATGCGTCCCCGTTTGGCAGACCCTCGTATCGGTTATTTCGTTTC
>OJNL01001277.1_pt1 | contig 14669 bp, 10 predicted proteins | sample 1597581 | NCBI WGS metagenome assembly OJNL01 (sample SAMEA2452133, study PRJEB22498) | human gut metagenome | biome: human feces; feature: human gut; material: feces | place: Australia | collected 2012
CCAATCGGTCATGAGATTGGCCTGATTGATGATGAGCGTTATGATAAGTTCCTTTTAAAGAAAGAACAGATTGAGAAAGAAATCGAGCGTTTAAAACATGTAAATATCGGTGCTAATAAAACAGTTCAGGAGTTGCTGGAGAGCCTCGGAAGTACGAAGCTAAATAGTGGTTCTACATTAGAGGAGTTAATAAAGCGTCCGGAACTTAATTATGAATGTTTACAGAGAGCCGTTAGACGATGATGTAGCTGAGCAGATTAACATTAACATTAAATATGAAGGCTATATTAAGAGACAGCTTCAGCAGGTAGAACAGTTTAAAAAGATGGAAAATAAATTAATTCCTGACACGATCAACTATGATGAAGTGCATAACCTGCGTACAGAAGCAGTACAGAAGTTAAAGGCAGTACATCCACATTCCGTAGGACAAGCATCAAGAATTTCTGGAGTTTCTCCATCAGATATTTCGGTGCTGATGATTTATATGGAGCAGATGAGACATAGGAAGTAAGGAGATTATATGGATTTTAAAGAAAAATTAAAAGCGAGAGCGGAAAAAGAGGGAATCAGCCTTACTCCAAAACAGTTAGGTCAGTTCGAACTTTTTTACAAAATGCTCATCGAAACAAATAAGTCCATGAATCTGACGGCAATTACAGACGAGGATGAAGTTATTGAGAAGCATTTTATTGATAGTCTGAGTTGTCGCAGAGTTGTGGATATGAGTCAGATAAGAACATGTATCGATGTAGGAACGGGAGCAGGTTTTCCGGGAATCCCACTGAAAATTGTCTATCCGGAAATTGACTTTGTACTCGTTGATTCACTGAATAAAAGAGTTAAGTTTTTAAAAGATGTAAAAGAAGCACTTGGATTAGAAGGCTTAGAAGCACTTCATGGAAGAGCAGAAGATTTAGCAAGAGATAAATCTTTAAGAGCAGCTTTTGATTTATGTGTTTCGAGAGCGGTTGCAAACTTAAGCGTGTTAAGTGAGTACTGCGTTCCTTTTGTCAGAACAAATGGATATTTTGTATCCTATAAAGGAAAAAAGGGTTTAGAGGAAATTTCTAATGCACAAAATTGTATGAATGTGTTAGGATGTAAGATAGAAAAAGTGGATGATTTCCGCTTAGAAGAGGATGAGGCAGAACGTCTTTTGATCAGAATTAAGAAATGTAAGGGAACACCAAAGCTTTATCCGAGAAAAGCAGGAACACCATCAAAAAATCCTTTATAGAAAATTTATAGAAGGAAACTTAAAGCAAGTTTAAAGAAGCATTTCTATGTGCTGTTTTATTGAATTTCAGTTGAGTAGTTGAGTAACCTGAAGTTGAACTCAATTAATGCAGAATGTCTTTTTAAACGTGCTTCAGCTGAGATAGGATTAAATATATCATATCAGAAAGATAGGGCAGATTAGTATGGATATAAAAGAAAAGAATGATATTTTTATAGATAATGCAAATTTACAGGGGAGAATGTCAGTTTTTCATGATAAACTAAGAAAGCATCTTTCTAATGAATATTTGTTTTTATCAGAGAAAAGGGATAATCTTGAAAATGAGATTCTCCAGTTAAAATTAGAAAAAGAGCAGAAAGATAAGACGTTATTTCCCCACATCGAAAAAAGGGATGTCAGAAAATATTTTTCACCATTAAATATAAATGAAATAGACGAAGAACAAAAAGATGAGAAGGAAAAACAGCTTACTGCGAATATAAGCCGCATCAGTGAGGAAGCAGAATTATTAGACAGCAGGATGCTTGAGATTAAAGATTTCCTGCAGGATATAGAATCTATGCTTCAGGAAGATTCCGAAGACAGTATGTCTACTCTTCTGATCAAGGGAGAAAAAAACAGGATTTCTGTAGAAGATTTTTATAAGAATCATGAAGTATATCCAGAACTTTTACTCAATTTAAAAGAGCTGACTACTTTTTTTCAGAATCAATATGAAGGACTTGAAATTCTCTTAGAGTTTGAGGATGGGGGAATTCAGCTTGATACAAAAGTAGTGGCAAATATATTAAGACAGTTGACGATTAATATTATGTCTGCTGTGGAAGATTATAATATTTCTATGATTTTAATAGAGGGTAAAGTAACTGATGATAAAATTTTGCTCACTCTGAATTGTATGTGTGATGATGGTCCAGTGGATACGTTTAAAATATCTTATGATATAGATAGAATATAGATGGATAAAAAAGTTTGAAAATGAGATTTCTATAAATCATATAAAAACTTGTGAGTCAGATTTCTTATAAATTATATAAGAAGCTTGCAAATGAGATTTTTATAAATCATATATAAAAACTTGTGAATCAGATTTTCACAAATCGTATAAAAAGATTCTAAAGATGAATGAAAAAGAGAAAGGAAGTAAAGAATGAAAAATAAGATTATTGATATTTTATCCGAAAATATTGAGCAGTTGGATAAAGAAGAGATTGCAGCAGCTTTAGAAATTCCTAAAAAAACAGATATGGGAGACTTCGCTTTTCCATGTTTTAAACTGGCAAAGGTATTCCGTAAAGCCCCAAATATGATTGCTGAAGAACTGACAGCACAGATTAATGAAAAGGGATACGATATTTTTGATAAAGTTGTCAATGTAGGAGCATACATTAACTTTTTCTTAGCAAAGGAAGCATTTGCAAAAGAAATTATGAATACTGTTGATACTCCAGACTTTGGCCAGGGAACAGAGGGAGAAGGAAAGACAGTTTGTATTGATTATTCTTCTCCAAACGTAGCAAAGAACTTCCATGTAGGACATTTAAGAACAACTATTATCGGAAACTCTCTTTATAAAATCTATTCCAAATTAGGATATCATGTAGAAAGAATTAATCATTTAGGAGACTGGGGAACACAGTTCGGTAAGCTTATTGTTGCCTATAAAAAGTGGGGAAGCAAAGAAGCAGTAGAAGAGAATGGAATCGACGAATTGATGAAAATTTATGTAAAGTTCCATCAGGAAGCAGAAAAAGATGATTCCTTAAATGATCAGGCAAGAGAATGGTTCGTTAAAATGGAGCAGGGAGACGAGGAAGCTCTTTCTATCTGGCAGTGGTTCAAAGATATCAGTTTAGTAGAATATAAACGAATTTATAAATTACTTGGAATGGATTTCGATCATTTCACAGGTGAAAGCTTCTACCGTGATAAGACTCATGAAGTAGTAGAAAAATTACAGGAAAAAGACTTACTTGTAGAGAGTGAGGGTGCACATATAGTACCTTTAGATGATTATGATATGGCTCCATGTCTTATTATGAAGAAAGATGGAAGTAGTATTTATGCTACCCGTGACTTAGCTGCATTATTATATCGTAAGAGAACATATAACTTTGATAAATGTATCTATGTAACAGGATTAGAGCAGAAACTTCATTTTGCTCAGGTATTCAAAGTAATCGAATTATTAGGATATGACTGGTATCAGAATCTTGTACATGTTCCATACGGATTAGTTAGTATGGAAGGTGGAAAACTCTCCACAAGAAACGGAAATGTTATTTATGCAGAGCAGATTTTACATGAAGCCATCGAAAAGATTCATGAAATTATTAATGAAAAGAATCCTGACTTACCAAACAAAGAAGAAGTATCCAGACAGGTTGGTATCGGAGCCATTCTTTTCAATGACTTATATAATCAGAGAATTAAAGATGTTATCTTTAACTGGGATAAGATTCTTAACTTTGATGGAGAGACAGGTCCATATGTACAGTACACTTACGCAAGATGTGCCAGTGTATTCCGTAAGGTAGGAGCGGTAGAGTTACCAGCAGAAATCGACTATTCCGTATTAACAGATGACGCAACAATGAATCTGTTAAAAGACCTTACAAGATTCCCAGAAGTTATTAAAGAAGCAGCAGACAAATACGAACCATTTATGATCGCAAGATTTGCAGTGTCTGTAGCTCAGCATTTTAATAAGTTCTATCATGACTGCCAGATTAACGTAGAAGAGGAAAATGTAAAACTGGCAAGATTAAAAGTTGTAGATGTAACAATGAAGGTAATTAAATCCGCGTTAGACTTATTAGGAATTGAATGTCCAGAACAAATGTAAGGTGGATTACTATTTAATTCGTTAGACAAACAGACGCCTGAGAAGAGAACCGATACCCTATATTTGTGACTTTAGTCGCGGCGGTTTAAATGCTCGCTTTATGCGCTCGCATCTAAACCTTGCTCCGAGGCCACAAATATAGGGTATCGGTTCTCTTCTCGGGCTGTCTTCGTCTGTAGTTCGTTTAATGAATTAAATAGTAATAAAAATCCCGGCATCTTTGGTTATATTAAATCCGTGTTCCGTTTTTTTGCGAACATAATTCCGAAATTCTTTATAATGGTCAATGATATATTGATTTTGATTACCGTGACAGGAAAGAACATAAGAAATTAAAGTTTCTGGTTCAGTAACATATAAAGAATCCTCATAAGGCAGCCATGTTATATTATGGAAATATGGTGCGAGGAGATCAGCTCCATTTTCTTTTCCAAAGCGTTCAAAAAGCCGCTCTGCGGACAGAATGATGCGGTCATCGAATTCGGAGACTAATTCGTTGATTTCTTTCATATGTTCAGAACCGTAAGTGCTGCATATAAAAACACCGTTCGGTTTTAACACGCGGGCAATTTCCTGAAAAACGTCAGTGAGATGTTTGCAGTAAAAGAGAACATGGTTGGCAATGATGAGGTCAAAGCTGTCATTTGGATATGGAATCCGTTCGCAGTCAAATACCTGAAAGTCAAATCGAGCGTTTTGAATATTTGAATGAATCATACGCCGGGTATCACGAAGCATTCCTTCTGAAATATCTGAGAGAACAACATGGAGCTGTTCTGGAATCTTTTCCTTATTCTCAAGCCATAAAGAACCATCACCGCAGCCAATCTCAAGGACATTTGAATGATTTTCCATATGGCATTGTTCAAAAATCCACGGAAACCAGCTTTGTTTATTTGTGCTGTACTTACTGTGAAGCTGGATGCGTGCGGAAATATTTGATGCGTTCTGATATTGATTTTTCATGCTTTTTTCCATACCGGTAAGATGAATCAGGTTTAGCATCTGGCTCCAGTTTACGCTATGTTCTTCTTCGATTGCACGGGAAGTATCCTGTATTGCTTTTTCTACAAGCTGAAGCTGTTCGATTTTATCCTGCACAAGCTTTCGCTGGAGTTTCAGCGCATTTGCCATAAAATGATAGTCCGAATCATTGATCGTCATTTCCCGGATATCATCAAGTGAAAATCCCAGATATTTTAACAAAAGAATCTGCTGCAGGCGGGCAAAATCTTCATCAGAATAAAAGCGCGCACCGTATGGAGTCAGATAAGAAGGCTTTAGAATATTGTGGGCATCATAATAGCGAAGTGTTTTTTTCGTAATATGCGCCATTTTTGCAAATTCACCTGAAGAATAGAAACCGTCTTTTTTCATATTGAAAAACCTCCTTTGCCAAAGTATAACATGGTTCAATGCATTAAGCAAAAGAGGACAAAAAAGTAGATGCAGCAATGGTATAAATAAAAAGAAAAGAATATCAGGGAAGCAGGAATCAACTATAGTAAAAAGACAAAAAAACATCAGTGGGCCATAGAGGGGTATCAAAAATCTTAAAAATTTTCCCTTATCATTCTTTACGATTTGTGATAGAATAAAAAACCGTGTGTAAAAATTTTAGAACAAAACAAAAGGAGTGTTGAAAAATGAATTCCGAGAATGCATTTAAACAGCTTGGACAGAAACTGATGAACGGGGAAATTACACCTGAGGAACATGTAAAAGAATACAATAGGCTTTTAAAAGAGATGTCAGAGAAATACGATTCTCAGTGGCGTCCTCACGAGCATATTTAATATAAAACCATGGGAATACAAACATTTTTGATTGTTTGCCCGTTAGTATTTTTGGCGGGCTTTGTAGATGCGATCGCTGGCGGTGGCGGATTGATTTCTCTGCCGGCATATATGTTTGCCGGTGTGCCGGTACATAATGCGATTGCGACAAATAAATTATCTTCATGTACAGGAACTGTTGTCTCCACCTGGCGGCTTATAAAAAATAAAAGAGTTGACTGGTATTTTGTTCCGGGAACAGTAGTGTGTGCATTAGCAGGCTCTGTGATCGGAGCGAATCTTGCACTGATTATCAGCGATGAGATTTTAAAAACAGTATTGGTAGTTCTCCTGCCAATCGTTGCTTTCTGCGTTCTTCGAGATAAGAACCTTGAAGTGATAGTTCCTGAAGGAATGACAAGAAGAAAGCAGTATATCATTGCTGCAGCCTGTTCTCTTGGAATTGGAATATATGATGGATTTTACGGTCCGGGAACGGGAACCTTTTTATTACTTGCCTTTACGAAACTTGCTAAAATGGATTTAGAAAAATCTACAGGAAATGTAAAAGCAGTTAATTTAGCTTCTAATATATCTGCCCTTATCACATTTATACTTGCAGGAAAAATCCTGTGGACATTAGGGCTGGCCGCCTCATGTTTTAGCATTGCCGGACACTACACTGGTGCCGGAATGGTGATGCATAATGGGGTAAAGATTATCAAACCAATTATTTTGGTAGTATTGGTGTTGCTGCTGATAAAAGTTATATCGGGAATGTAGTTAAAAATAAATTTTGGTTTGCCGCAGGCAAAAAGATGCTCCCCAAGAGAGGTCTCTCTTGGGGAGTTGTCTTTGGCGTTTTTTTATTTTCTTTAGTATTTTTATTACAAGACATCTTTCTGTGTCTCCTGTCTTCTTCCACAAATCCCTTCAGGACTTCGTCTGTTCTGTCTGCCTCGCCAGCTCGGCAAATTAGAATTTCGTATTGATTTTTTCTTCCCCTTACTGTACTCTTATTACAAGAAATCAGGTTCAACCCCTTTGCCGAATGAACTGAAAATTGTAGATACTATCGTATTGAAAGGATGAAATATGAAGAAAATCTTACTCGAAAAACTGTTAGATAATTGTAAAGAACAGGAGTATCAAAAGCAATATGAATATATTATAAACCTGCTGGAAGAAAAGAAGATTAAGCCAGTAAAGGCTTCAAGACTAAATGGAAAAAGCCCAGCTCTTTATCGGGAATACTGGTTGTTAGAGGAGACAAAAGATTATAGTAATTTTATTGAAGAATTAAGATATCAGATTATACCGGACATTTCTGTGGATTATTATCTGAAACATTTGGAAAGTTATGAGGCAGACCGGGAATGGGTATTGCAATTGAATAAATATTTGAAAGAAAGAAAAGAGACACTTCAGTTTAAAGTATCGGCGAATGAACGAAGTTTTGAAATCTGGGGAAGGGAAAAGTTCTTGTCTAAGGGGCAGGGAAGGCGGATTTTAAAACGATGCGGGCTGGAGATGTCTTTTTTTAATATCTATGAAACGACGGAGCCACTTGCTTATTATTCCCGCACAAGAAATGTGCCGCAAAATCTTCTGATATTAGAGAATAAGGATACGTTCTTTAGTATGCGCCGCCGCCTTTTAAAGGGAATTTTCCGCAGTTTTGAGGACTTTGACCTGTGTGTGGAACCTTATATGAAAGCAGCGGGAAACCAGATTTATTATTTTGGGGATCTGGATTATGAGGGGATTGGGATTTATGAGAATTTGTCAGCAGATTTTGGTGAAAAGTGGAATATTGTTCCGTTTGAAGCCGGATATACGAAAATGTTAAGTAAGGCAAAAGGTGTGGATAGTATTCCAGAAACAAAAGAAGGACAGAATAGGAATATAAAAGATATTTTCTTTTCTTATTTTTCTATGGAACAGGTAAAACGAATGAAAGAAATTTTGGAAAAAGGATACTATATTCCTCAGGAGATTTTGAATATTTCGGATTTTTAAATGGATTTTATACAGGAGAAGGAGAAAATGCAATATGAATTTTTAAAAAAATTTCCTCGAAGGATGAAAAATGTAGGTCTATATGCTGTCATTATACAGAACAGCAGTCAGAAGTTATCATGGAAACAGTATGGATTTACAAAGTTCGATGAACAGATAAACCTGCTATTTGAAGTATTACTTTACATTATGGAGCAGTCACTAAAAGAGGAAAAATGTACGATGGATGATATAGCGACATATATAGATACGATTAATGTGCAGTATCTAAGAAAGGATATTTCTTATGAACAATGTCATCAACTTGGGGATTTTATTGTGAATACAGTATTGTCTAATGAGGGGCGGCCGATGTATTTTGGGGGATATGATTTCGAAAAAAATGAATATGAAGAGATGCATATCAGTTATGTGGCTAACAAAATTGTCTATGTGGAGAATGAGGTCAGGCGAACTTCATATTATCTGACCGATGATGGTTATAATCTTCTTTTGTCTACATTGGAAATAGAAGATAATATGAAGTTTAATATTCATGAGATTATTTTCAGGCTTCATTTGGAAAAACAAAGTTATGACAAAGCGGTAAATGATATAAAAAACGTGTTTAACCTTATGAGAATACAGTTTCAGCGAGTGCAGGAAGCAATGCGCCAGATTCGCAGGAACGCATTGAGTTATTCCGTTGATGAGTACGAAGAAGTACTCGTTGGAAATCTGAATACAATTACGGATACAAAGAAAAAATTTCAGGAATATAAGACAGTTATTCAGGAGCGTGTAAAAGATTTAGAAGAGGAAAATATTAATATACGTAAGCTAAGTAAAAAGGAACAGCAGGATTTAAATAATCTCCGGGTGATTGAGGAGTATCTGACAAGAGTTCTTGATGAACATCAGAAAATCTTGAACAGTCATTTTGATTTAAAAATATTGTATACAGAGGAATTGGAACGCTTATCACAGGCAAGGCTGATACAGCGTTTTTCTATGAGAAGAGATTTATATGATAAAGTTTTAAAACAGGCAGATACATTGGAAAATATGGATATGTTTTTACGGCCTCTTTTTAATAGAAATCCTGAGAAAATTTATAATCTGAACAAAGCATTTTCTTACGAAAAATCAGTAAATGCCGGAATGGAGAAAGATACCGAGGAAGAAGTGGATTTTGACGAGGAAGCATTTCGCAGGGAAAAAGAAGAAAAGTTACAAAAGAAGCTTTTAGTTTATGAAAAGAGCCTCCAATATTTATTAGAAAAGGCATCGGTTACGGGAGAAGTTTCTTTAGGACAGTTAAAGGACAGATTGGACATTTATCCAGAAGAAAAAGAGATTTTTATACCAAATGTCGATGTATTTAAAGAGATTATGGTAGAATTGATCCGAAATCGAACGATAGATATCGCTACTCTGAAAAAAGAAAGAAGAGAATATATTCAGGAACAGCCAGATGGATTTCAGCTTAACGAAATGATTTTAAAATTAGTGGAAGAACAGCCGGAAAATAACGATATAACCAGCATTGAAGTAGAGCGGCTGGAAAATGAAGAAGCGATTACATTTTCAGAGATAAAAGATGAAGAAAATCGGAGGAAAACAATACGCTGTTCTAATGTATTAATACGGATTTTTAGGAAATAGTCAGGATTAAAAAGGCAATATCAGCAATTAATTCAAATACATAGATATGTGTTTTTGATAATTTATGCTGATTGAAAGGGATAACATTGATAGTTGATTTAAACGTATTAATCTATATTTTTGAAAATGAGGAGTACGAACAATGGCATATACAATGGAAGATATCAGAAAGAGTCAGGAGATATTTTATTATCTTTTGGAAAAACACGAGCTTCGGGAAGAAGATGAGCAAGCGCTGTACAAGGCATATACGGAGGAAGAAGATATTCAGAATATCGTGAAATCGCAAGCTGAGACCGCATCCTGTGATATTGAGCGTTATGGTAACACGATTTATCTGATTCCACAGGAGGAAAATAATTTTCTGGGGTATTCAAGAGTAGAACTTAAGAAAGAGTTGTGTAAATCAACAGCGACAAATAAAGACTATTATCTGGCACAGTTTGTTATTCTGACATTATTAACAGAATTTTTTGATGGTGATGGAAACAGCAGCAGAGCAAGAGAGTATATTCGTTCCGGTGAACTTATGAATATTTTGTCGGAGCGTCTGAGAGAGGGAGCCGCCTATGAGGAAGAGCATAACGAGGAAGAAATGGATACTGCGGGAATTTCATTTTCTGATATGTGCCATGCATATGAAGCGTTAAAGTCAGATGATAAAGGTTCTCATGCGAAAACGACAAAGGAAGGCTTTTTGTATAATATTCTTCTTTTCCTTCAAAAACAGGGACTTATTGAGTATATAGAGCGGGATGAAATGATAAAGACAACGAAAAAATTAGACAGCTTTATGGATTGGAATCTGTTAAATCAGAATAATTATCAGAGGGTAAAGAATATATTGGGGGTGATTGAAAATGAGCAAAATTAATGCGGTTCGGTTTATCAATCTTAACTATAACAATAATGCGATGAAAATCAATGATGAATGTATGCAGTTTAGCGGGAAAAGTACACTTCTTTCATTGAGAAATGGCGGCGGCAAGACGGTTCTCGTACAGATGATGACGGCTCCTTTTGTGCATAGAGGCAAGCAAAAAACAAAGGACAGACCGTTTGAGAGCTATTTTACAACAGCGAAGCCTTCTTTTATTTTGGTGGAGTGGCTGCTTGATGCTGGAGCGGGTTATGTTCTTACGGGATTAATGGTTCGGAAAAATCAGGAGATTAGTGAGGAAAAAACAGATGCGCTTGAAATGATGGCAATTATTAGTGAATATAAAGAACCTTGTATGCAGGATATTCACCATTTGCCAGTAGTAGAGCAAAATGAAAAAACGATGAAGTTAAAAAGCTATAATTCCTGCAGAAAGCTTTTTGAGGACTATAAAAAAGATAAGAAGATTTCCTTTTTTTGCTACGATATGAGTAGCCCGGCACAGTCAAGACAGTATTTTTATAAACTGATGGAGTATCAGATTAATTATAAAGAATGGGAGACGATTATAAGAAAGGTTAATGTCAAAGAATCAGGATTGTCAGAACTGTTCAGTGATTGCCGGACAGAAAAAGAACTGGTAGAGAAATGGTTTTTAGAGGCTGTTGAAAGTAAGTTAAATAAAGAGGAAAATAAAGTTAAAAATTTTCAGGAAATACTCGAAAAATATGCCGGAAAATATAAGAATATTAAGGAGCAGCTAAAGAGAAGGGATGCCATTCAGAAATTTAAGGAAGCCGCTGAAGAAATACAGATAAATGCGGAAGATTTTCTTGTAAAAGAGGGAGAAAAAGCAGAGCAGGAAAAAGTAATCGCTGCTTTTATAGCACGATTAAATGTGTTGTATGAAGAAGCGGAAATAGAGCGGGAACGGCAAGAAGAGGGCAGAAAAAAATTGCAGGAAGAATTAGAATTCTTAAAATACGAACAATTATCCTGTGAATTTCATGAAAAAAACAGAGAAAAAAGAAATCATGCCAGCAATCGTGAGATGATAGATTTAGAGAAAGAATCGCTTCTTAGAAAACAACAAAAAATACAGAAGAAAGTTCATGTATTTCTCTGTGCAAAACAGCAGGAGATGGTCAATGAGGATAAACAGGAATGGGAAATTCGAAAGGAAAAAGCTGCAATCTCCCGTACAAAAGAGGAAAATTTAGAGCCGGAGAGAAACAGAATCGGCGGACAGTTAAGTGGATATTATGAATATCGCTTAAGTGATAATAAAGAAAAACAGGAGGCGATAAAAAAACAAAAGCTTCAGATAAGAAAAGACATTTCACAGCAGAAAGACATTTTAAATGAATATCGGGAAAAAACAAAGAAAATAACAGAGAGTAAAGGAAGTTTCCGGAGTCTGGTCAGGGGTTACGATAATATAGAAATAAAATATAATTCCAATTATAGAGAGAATCTTTCCAGAAATATATTGGGAGTATATGAAGCAGGAATGCTTGATATAAAACAGGAAATGTATGATAAAGAGCAGAAAAAGAGCATTCAGGAAAACAAGGAACAGAAAGAAAAATTCGAAAATACGACTGAGGAGATTCACAGAACGGAAAGAGCCATTGAAGAAAAAAGAGAAAAGTATTTTCAGAAAGATAGTGATATAAAGCAGGCAGAAAAAGAGAAAAAGGGATATGAACAGGAGCTTGAGGAAAGAAAAGACATTCTTAAATATCTTGAATTGCCGGAAGAAAAGCTTTTTGCCAGAGAAGAAATTCTCCATAAGGCCAAAATAAAAATGCAGGAGCTTAGTAGCAGGAGAAGAACGCTGGAAAAGAAAGAAGATGCATTACAAAAAGAGTATAAACTCTTAGTCAGTGGTCGGGTAATGGAACTTCCAGACAACTTGAAAGAAGAATTTGAAAAATTAGATGTTCCGGTTGTATATGGAATGGAGTGGCTGAAAAAGAATGGATTTACAGAGAAGAAAAATAAAGAAATTGTAAGCCAAAATCCATTTTTGCCATATGCACTTATTTTAACTCGTCAGGAACTAAAAAAGCTGGCAGAAAGAAACGGAGAGACATATACTTCATTTCCGGTACCGATTATAGAGAGGGAAAATCTTGAATCTATAAAGTTAGATAGAACACAATCTTTTGTAAAAATGCAGGATATTCATTTTTATATTTTGTTTAATGAAAATCTTCTGGATGAAGAAAAAATGGAGATTATGATAGAACAAAAGCAAAAAGATATTGCTGACATTCGGGAAACGATGCAAATCTGTAAAAATGAATATGAAGACTATTTCCATCGTTTTGATGTGATAAAAAGACAGGCAGTAACCAAAGAAAACTGGGATAAAATACAGAAAAAACTACAAAAACTGGAGAAAGAAAAAGAAGACATTTTCCAGAATATACAACAGGCAAGAGATACAAAGCAAAGCTTAAAGAAAAACTTTGAAATCCTGCAAAAAACTCTTAGGGAATTGGAGAAGAAAATTGAATCACAGGCAGCCAGACAACGCGCATTTAAAGAACTTAGAACGGCATATGCAGAGTATGAGGAAAATAATAAGAAGCTTCAGGAATATGAAAGAGAAGAAGAACGATTAGAAAATCGCCAACATCTTACAGAAGAAAAAATCAGCCAGCTTGAAGAAAATTATAGAGAACTTAGTGGACAGGAGAATAGTCTGTTCAGGGAGGAAGAGTCTATTCAGAATTCCTGTCAGAAGTTTGCAGCGTATAAGGAGATAAATAGAAATGTAAAAGCAGGTAAGCTTTTAGGTGTAGATTCTACGTTGAGGACAGATAATAATTCAGGTGTAAAAATCATTCCAAGTGAGGCGGAAGTTCTTAAATTAGAAGCAAGATATGAAGCGGTTACTGCAGACATTTCCCAGGAATTAAAAGAGTTAGAATTAGAAGAAGAAAAGGCCCTGACCCGCTACCACAAATCTTTCGGAGAATTACGGGAACTATGTCAAAAATATAATCTGAAAAACTCAGAATGGCAAAATATCATTTATGACAAAAGAGAGCAGCTTTACCAGGAGGCAGAGTTAGAAGATTACGATAAGAAAATAGAGCGAAAAGCAAATCTTCTAAATGAGGAAGATAAAAAAATAGGAATTTTAAACAGCCAGTTAGAAGGGATTTTAAAGCAGATAGTATCAGAATGTGGAAAAGGAAATCCTTTAGAAGAAGAAAAAATCAGCCAGAAAGATTTAGAAAGTGCAAAGAACCAGACGAAATATCAACTCAGCGAATTAGAGCGGAAAATAGCATTTTCTGAAAAAGCAATACAGAAATACAGAGAGAATCTCACAGCACTTTCTGAATATAATAATTTTTCCGCAGATGAAGAAATCCATTTTGAGCAGGACTTCAAAAAAATGAGTGAAAAGGAACTGCGTGATTTTAAGGGAATGTTGATCAGAGATTATAATGATATAATTAGATGTGTTCAGAAATGCAGAGAAACTCTTGCACAGACATTAAATAAAATCGCGAGACAGGAAGCATTTCAGGATGCAAGTTATAAAACGCCTCTTGAAAATATGCTTAAAGTCTGTGACAATGCAGCGAAAGTTTTACGTCAGTTAAACATCACCCTGGAATCCTATGATTCACTTATGAAGCAGTTAGAAGTAGATATTTCTCTGGTAGAAACAGAAAAGAAAAATGTAACGGAACTTCTGGAAGATTATGTCCAGAATATTCATAAAAACCTTGAAAAGATAGGACGTAATTCTACGATAAAAATACGGGAAAAATCAATAAAAATGCTAAAAGTCATTTTACCGGTATGGGAAGATAATGAAAAATTATATAGCCTCCGCTTAAGTGATCTTGTGGACGAAATCACAGAAGAAGGTATTCGTTTATTTGAAAATAACGAAAATGCCCAGGAATATATCGGAAGAAAAGTTACAAGCAAAAACTTATATGATACTGTGGTGGGAACTGGAAATGTTCAGATTCAGCTTTATAAAATTGAAGAACAGAGGGAACAGCAGATCAGTTGGAACCAGGTAGCAAAAAACTCAGGAGGAGAAGGTTTCCTGTCTGCATTTGTCATATTATCAAGTTTGCTTGACTATATGCGAAAAGATGATTCTGACATTTTCATGGACAAAAATGAAGGTAAAGTTTTATTGATGGACAATCCATTTGCCCAGACTAATGCAGAACATCTTTTAAAACCATTAATGAATCTTGCCGATAAAACAAATACACAGTTGAT
>OJNL01001290.1_pt1 | contig 14587 bp, 13 predicted proteins | sample 1597581 | NCBI WGS metagenome assembly OJNL01 (sample SAMEA2452133, study PRJEB22498) | human gut metagenome | biome: human feces; feature: human gut; material: feces | place: Australia | collected 2012
TAGGTATACTGCTCGATCCAGCCGTTGGGATAGGTCAGCTTGACGGGGCGGTTGGCATCATCGTAGACATAGGCATAGGTGCCGTCATCCGCGTCAATGACGCTGGTAAGGTTATACACCGCATCGTAGAAGCTGCGGGTCTTGCTGCCGTCCGGATAGGTAATGCCGGTCTGATTGCCCACGGCGTCATAGGTGTAGGAAACCGTATTGCCCTTGTGGTCGGTCATCTTCTGGAGGCGGCCCAGCAGGTCCAACTCGAAGGTGTTGGTGCCGGTCCAGTCATCCATCTGCACCAGTTCGCCGACCTTGTTATACTGGTAGGAGACCTCCTTTGCCCCATTGTAATTGATTTTCTTCACCAAATCAAGGGCGGTGTAGGAATACTACGTCACATAGCCGTCCGCGTCGGTCTTGGAGACCAGATTGCCGTTGCCGTCGTAGACATAAACGGTACTGTCGCCAAGCGCGTTGATCTCCTTCGTGACCAGATTCCGACCATCGTACTCATACAGCGTGATCTCGTGGGAGCCCACGCCATTGAGGGCATCCACACGGTGGAGGTCGGTGGAAATGAGCTGGTCATTTTTATTGTAGGTAAATACGGACTCCGTGCCCAGCGCATCGATGGTCTTTACAATATTTCCATTGCCGTCATAGACATACCGGGTGGCATTGCCGTTGCGGTCCTTGACCTGCACGATGCGGTCTGTGGCATCATAGGTGAAGAACTGCGTATTGCCACGGCGGTCTTTCACACTGGTAACCCGATTCAGGGCGTCATAGGTATAGGTCACGGTGCCGGCAGCATCCGTCATGGAGGTGAGGTTGCCATTGGCATCGTAGGTATAGCTGGTCACAACGCCCTTGGCATTGGTCTCGCTCTTGACATTGCCTGCCAGATCATAGGTGAATGTGGTCGCATTGCCCTTGGCATCGGTGACCTTGATGACCCGATCCCTGCTGTCGTACTCAAAGCCAGTAACATTACCCAGAGCATCCGTCATGGAAATCAGGCGGCCATCCGCGTCATAGGCATAGGCAGTCTCCGCGCCCTCTTCATTCACGGACTTTACCATACGGCCATCTGCGTCATAGGTATTGTACGCGGTATTGCCTTCGGCATTGGTGCTGGAGATTGCTCGGTTCAGTCCATCGTAGGTATAGCGGGTGGTATTGCCGTTGCCGTCAGTAGAGGCAACCGTATTTCCCTCGTTATCATACTGGAAGGAGAAGGTATAGCCCTCCGCGTTGGTATAACTGGCAAGACGCTCCAGCGCATCATAGACATAAGTAGTGGCATTTCCTTCGGCATCGACAGCCTTGACAATGTTCCCGTTATGATCGTACTCCGCGCGGGTCACGCCGCCGTTGGCGTCCGTAACGGCAACAGCGCGGCCAAGCGCATCATAGGAATAGCCGGTCGTATTGCCGTTGGCGTCTGTAACCGAGGTTATATTTCCTGTTTCGTCGTAGCGATAGGTTGTGCTCCCGCCCAGAGCATCGGTAACAGAAGTCACATTGCCGACAGCGTCATAGGCGTATGCCGTTTTGCCGCCCATGGCGTCCGTCATCTCGATCAGTCTGCCGTTGGCATCGTAGGCATAGGAGATCACGCCGCCCAGTTCATCGGTGGCAGTCAAAACCTGACCGTTGGCATCATAGGTGTAGGCAACAAAGCCGCCATCCGCATAGGTAATCTTCGTGGCGCGACCCAGCACATCATATTCGTAGCCGGTCACATGGCCCAGTGCATCCGCCGAGGATATCTGACGCCCCAGCGCGTCATAAGTGCTGGAAGTCTCCGCGCCCATGGCAGAGGTGGTCTTGGTCATCTGACCGTTAGCGTCATAGGTGTAGGAAGTCGTGCTGCCCTCAGCATCTTCCATGCGGATCAAACGATTCTCCGCGTCGTAGGTATAGCGGGTGGTGTGACCGTTGCGATCCGTAGCGGCGGTCAGGTTGCCGTTGGCATCGTATTCGCTGACGGTGCTCTTGCCGAGTGCGTCGGTGATCTTTGTAAGGTTTCCGACGCCGTCATAGGTATATTGGGTGGTATTGCCATTGGCGTCCGTACTGGAAGATGTACGTCCAACGCTGTTGTACCTGGTAGAACTGACGCCGCCGACAGGATCGGTGGTGGAAACCAGTTGACCGTTCCGATCATAAGCATAGCGCCAGGTATTGCCGCGGGCATCGGTCATGGAAACAATGCGGCCATCGGCATCGTAGGTATAGCGGGTGACCGCTCCGTTGGCGTCTGTTGCTGTGGTCAGATTTCCGCTGTCATCATAGGTATAGCGGGTCACATTGCCCAGCGGATCGGTGATAGAGGTCACGTTGTTCTGCGCGTCACGGGTAAAGGTGGTGACATGGCCCATGCGGTCGCTTTCGCTGATGTTGAAGCCGTTGCCATCCACCGTGTAGGTCTGCTCGCTGCCATCGGCGCCGATGACCTTCACCAGTTTGCCGGCCTCGGTATACTCATAGGAAGTGACTGACCCCATGGCGTCGGTGACTGTGATCAGGCGGCCCTGCCCGTCATAAATATAGGCGGTCACATTGCCCAGCGGGTCTGTCATGGACGTGCAGTTACCCTGAGCGTCATAGGTGTAGGTCGTCTGCGCACCCAGCGCATCCACTGCGGAAGTGAGATTGCCGTTGGCATCATAGACATAGGAGCGGGTCATTCCACGGCCATCGGTAGCGGAAGTCATATTGCCCTGATGGTCGTAGGTATAGTAGCTCGTATTCCCGTTGCGGTCACGGATCATGGTCGGCATCCGGTTGCTGTCGTACTCGAACCGCTCATAAGTGCCGTCTGCGTAAGTGATTTTGGTTTTGTTGCCCGCGGCATCATAGGCATAGGATGTGCGGTTGCCTTCACAATCCGTCCGGCTGGTGACTTGATTGAGGTCATTATAGGTCACCGTCTGGCTGCCGCTGGCATCTGTAGACTTGGTGATCCGGCCCTGCTCATCAAACCAGATCTCATGGAAATAGCCGTCCTCGCCGGTGCAGGTGTTGTGCCGCCCATCGAAATCGTAGGTAAAATCAAAGGTGCCGAAGTTTACGGCATACTGATGGACTACACGGCCCTGTGCGTCATATTCATTCTCTACATAGATCTCACCCTTGAGATTCTGAACAGAACTGAGATACCCGTTGCCGTCATACGCATAGCGCAGGCTGTCTCCATCAGGGTTTTCCACTTCAGTCAGGAGGCCGCCGTCATAGGACAGATGGATGCTGCGCCCTACGCTGTCCGTCACCGCAGCGATATTGTCGCCGCTGTAGGAGAATGTAAAACTGCCGGTGCCGTTAGACACGCTCCGGAGCTTGTCACCGTCATATTGGAAGGACAGCGTATTCCCACTAAGATAGACGATGCTCAGAATACGGCCGCTATTGTCGAAGCGGTAGATCGTCCCCGCCTTATCCGTCATGGCGTAACCGCTGCCTGTCTGCACCAGCGAGTAATCACCGCAGGTGTCAAAGCTGCCGTCAAAGCCGATTGGGAAATAAAGCGTAACGGCTCTCGGCAAATGGGCGATCACGGAACGGCCGTCAAACTCCAGCGCATAGGAGAAGTTGGACGTCCAGCCGCCGCCAAGCCCGTAATTTTCATCCGCGTGGACAGATTCGTAGTAACGTGTAAATTCCAGATCATCCTTGCCGTACAGCGCAAGGTCACGGTAATTCCATGTAAAACTGCCGCTGAGCAGATCCACAGGGTCGCCGCTGCAGGCCAGTTCATCCCGAATTGCGATCAGATCTCCCCAGGAATTGATCGTCTCAAAGGTGTCAATGGCCTCACTTTCCTCCGGCACATCAAAACCGAGGAAGCTGTTATAGATCGCCGTCCGGGGCGTACAGGGCTGCATGACGATGACATAGCGGCCGCCGCTGGAAATACGGGTGAGGTTTCCGCCATCATCCCGATAACTGCCGTCCCACAAAACGATATTCTGAATGGTGTTTTCGCTTTCTTCGGCAGCATCCGTCAAGCCGAAGAGAGCGTGTGCACTGGGCAGGACAGAACTTTCCGGCAGATAATCGATCTCCGCATTGATCTCCGGCTGCTCCTCCGGTTCCACGTCCGAAACAGCTTCAACAGATTCTTCTGCAGAAGGCTCGTCCTCAATCGCTGTCACCGGCACATCTGCCTTATCCGTTTCCACCGCCTCCGAATCCACCGTATCCGCATCGGCAGGTGTCGTGTCCGCATCATCTTCCAATGGTTCCGCATTTGCAGAGGGAGCAAAGGACTCCTCTATCGCCGTTGCAGACTCCGTATCCGTTGTCAGGCTTTCCTCGGAAGCCCCATCCTCCGATGTCTCATTGGCAGGAGACTTTTCCGTATCCATTGCTTCATCGTTGATGTCAGCGGGCAAATTTGCTTCCGGATTTGGAGCATCTAGATTTTCCGAGGGGAGCAGAGCGTCTGTCTCTGCCATATCTTCCGGGGCAGGGAGCTCATCAAGGCTCACCGTTGCAGCCGCATCGTCCAGTCCGGCGAGGCGATTGCCCTCAAAGCCAAAAGCGTAGAAATCCTCAATCACTTCCGGCTGACGCTTCCCGCGGATCGTCTGATAGACGATATTCAGCCACTCATCTTCATCGATAGGCGAATAGCTTACCTGCTCCGCCGTATAAATGTCATCCCCCTCCTGAAGCGGGGCGATATTTTCCTGCACCGGAACGCCCACCAGTACGCCTAGTCGGCGGCCAAGGAACTCCTCGCTCTGGAGTTTTCCGTGGCCATCCGCATCATCCTCCGGCGCATACGGCATGGAAACAATATCTTCATCCATATACGCGGGTTCATCCTTCATCTCATACAGTTCCAGCGTGACCGGCTGTGATCTCTCGATCACATAGATCAGCTTGAACCAGGAGTCGGGATAGGTCATATTGGCTTTTGTCAGGAATGCGTTGTCTCTTGACTCATAAGAGAAGAAGGACACACGCCGCCCGTTATCCCGGAGAGCGTACAGTCCCATGATCTTAAATTCGGCGCTGGCCGGTCGGTCAGCCGCCGTATCCTCGGCAAAGACTGCGGTAGGGAACAGTGTCAAAAGCATTGCCAGCGTAAGCAGCATCGAAATGAATTTGTTTCGGAATCGTTTTAGCTTCATTTGATATTCTCCTCTCTACGATACATGACAGTGGGTCTGCGGCGGATGTTGCCCCAATGACCACCTCCTCCAAAAATGCGCCCTCACTATATTCATCTCCTGACAGTGTCGATTTGTGACAAGAAGTTCGATTTTTTCTGCGATTTTTTGTGACGCATGCCATTCATTTCTCTGCACCGTAATAATCATCCGTACAGATGCACTCCTATTGTTTTCGCACGGGGAAAATGCAAAAATATCATGCGCATTATATCTATAAGAGCGATAAATGCCCTGATGGTCGATTTATTGTACGAATGACTCCCTGTATAATATGCGTATAGGCAGAATAGTACCGTGGCGCGTATTACAGGAGACGCTGAAGTATGATTGATTATCAGGAAATCGGAAACAACATTAAAATATGTCGAATCCGCTGCAATCTCAAGCAGGCTGAACTTGCCGAAATGGTCGGTGTTACATCCCAGCACATCAGCCACGTTGAGAGGTGTCAAACGAAGCCGAGCCTGACATTACTGGTGGATATATCGACAGCACTGCGCGTTGATCTTTACACTCTGCTTGGAAGCAACATTCCGGTTCATCCGGACGTCAGCATTTCTGTTGAATTTGCAAGCATGTTGAAAGATGCCGCGCCGGAGCAGGTCAAATTGTGCCTGTCTGTGTGCAAAACGATTATGGAGCATGGCGAGAGCCACCAGTTCAAATAAATCAGCTGCCGGCTGTTGATTGCATGGCAGCTGATTTTTTGGTGAGATTTTGCGAAGGAAGGGATTGTATGGATAAGCAGCAGCGAGAGTACATCCATCATTTGATGCTTCAATACTCTGATGCTATGGTCCGGCTTACATATCGTCGCGTAGGGGACTGGCATCTTGCGGAGGACTTGGTACAGGAGACCTTTCTGACAGCGTGCTGCAAGTCGGAACGGGTATGCGGTCACAAGAAACCGGTGGCGTGGCTCTTTGAGACATTGAACAATTTGACTTTGCGCGAAAGCCGCCGCTTTTATCATACAGAGGTTTCGATTGAAGATATCGCTGAGAGCCATGAGCTCACAGAACTTCCAATGACCTGTCATATTCCGATGGGACTAAGCGCATTGGAGCAGGAGATCATCCTTCTTCGCATCGATAAAGGCCATTCATTTCTGGAACTCGCAGAGCATTTTGGAATCAGTGAAATGGCATGCCGCCAGCGATTATCCAGAGCGCTCCGCAAGTGCAGAACACTAATGGAGGATTCTCTTGGCAGCACGCCAAAACAATTATCAAATTATTGTCACAAAACCGATACTTCAGGAGATGAAATAGTAAAGGGGGTAATGAAATGTTGGGTAGCCAGCATCCCGATAAATCTGCTGTCGGGAGAAAGCGAACAGATTCTGCTTCCGCGTCCATCACGGAAAAATCTAACTTGCAGCTTCTGAATGAAGTAGAAGCAATGCTAAGTGTACCTGCGGAGGAGATGGATACGGACAGGATTGAGGAATATCTGTCACTATTGCAAAAAAAGGCACCAGTCACAGAGCATTATGACCCGGAAGAAAAATGGGCGAAACTCGAAGAATCCCATCCGTTGATTTTTGAAGAAGAACCGAACTCCTGCAAGTCTGATCTTGCGGCAGAAGCAAGGAATCGACATGGGAACCGAACTCGTCGATCTTTTTCCCGCGTTTTCCATGCGGCAGCTATTGCCGCAGCTGCGGCATTTTGCTTTATAATAACCGCCAGCGCTATGGGATTCCAACCTGTTCAGGCTGTCCTGCGATGGGCTGAAGGAATCATTCAGATCTATACCAATCCTTCCGGCATCATGGAATTGCCTGACGACGATCCCAGCGAGTATCATTCCCTGTATGAGGCTCTGGCGGCAAACGGGATCAGTACAGAAGGTCTGCCCACATGGGTACCGAGAGATTATGCGGTTTCGGCTATTGCAGTTAAGTTGTCAGATGGTGTGCTTAAATGTTCTGCCATTTATGATTCGACCCGCGGAGGTTTAGTGATTCGCGTAATAGAGCATACGATGGCACTATCAACCGAAGCGAAAGAGCTTGATTCAGTGGGAAGTGTTTATACGCACAATCAAACCGAATACTACATTTTGATGGACAACGGAGTGACAAAAGCAGGATGGCAAGATGGAATGCTATCTTATGTAATCAGTGGACAGATATCCGAGGCTGAGATTAAAGAGATGATTAACTCAATTCAATAAAATCATATGAGGAGAATGACTATGAAGAGAAGCCTCTTTTCCCTTTTTTTGATGCTTATTATGATGTTCAGCGTAGGCATGACTGTATCCGCCGTATATCGTCCGGAAACCGGAAGGCCCACAATAAACGGCACCCGCTCCAGCGCCTATTTGGACGGTTACAGTGTTGGAATCGAAGCGAGAGGGAATGGTAAGATTGCGGTAGCCATGACAGTCGAGGCCCGCAGCAAAATGGAAAAGCTCGGTGTGCACGAAGTGGAAATCGAGCAGAAAGTGAACGGTAATTGGCGTTACTATGATTCTCAGTATGGCGCCGAACACCCCGAATTCTATGATTACAATACATGGGATTATGTTGGAACAACCTACTTTCAAGGAACACCCGGTGTCAGCTACCGCGTAACACTGACAGTCTATGCGCGAAACAGCAAAGGCTCAGACACAGGGTATATCACTTCCTATACTGTGGTTTGCAGGTAAATACTAAGTATACTAAAGAAGCAGGAAGCCTCTGCCGCGGTAGAGGCTTCCTGCTTGTTAACTTTATGACCGCGTTATCGGACATTCAGCCTTGCTTTTCTCCCTGGGTGCGGACACCGAAGCCGTTGACCTCGATTTCCTCTTCGACGGGGATCGTCAGATATTTGCGCCCATCGATCACACGAGTCTCCAGCAGATAACTCTGCTCGGACGCGACAAAGATAGTCGCGTTGGCCGTTTTTACTTCAAAACGGCCACTGTCGATCAGATTCAACGGGTTTAAGGTAACGCCAGCGCCAAAGCGCTCATTACAGCAGCTTTGGAACGCTTCGGCTTTTTCTTCACTGATCGCGGCATCCACCAGAATGGCGGAAATGTCTTTTGCTGTGATCTCCAACGGCTCCGGATTGCGGCTTTCCTGATGCTGTTCAATCTTTGCATCTCCGGTCTGCCTCTCTTTGAATTGACCACACTGGCTAACACAACCGATGCATCAGTTGTTCCGGACATTCTTCGTCCTGCCAATGCCGTTTTGTTCCTTCGCGAGCGTACCTTCCTCGGCGATAAGGGCTACGATGTGAAAACCGTCTACAACTTGGTGAAGGACGCCTATGAGGGAGAGGCTGTGATCCCGTTAAACAAGCGCGGTATAAAGAGCCCTGAAAAACTGTCCGTTGGCAATCCTATCTGTGAAGCTGGTCTCGCCATAAGAAAGGATGGCAAGACCACCGATGGCGGAGGGGGGATTCGGCAGAAATACTGCTGCCCCTTCCGCCAGTCCAAAACCGGTGTTTGCCCCTGCAACCACAAGAACTGGAATAACGGCAAGAAGAACCGTGGCTGTACCAAGTATAAGGCCATTCCAACAGACTACAGACTTTCCATTGACAGGGAATGCCTGCGTTTTAAGCGTGTCTATGCTTTGCGTACAGAATGTGAGCGTTACAATGCTGCTAATCTCAACACAGTAGCCCACATCTCCGCTTTAGCGGTTGCGCTGGCCGCCGTTCTACACGGCTCTCACTCCTACCGTTCTGCCAAACAGCTTCGGCGTTCCGCCTAATCTGCCTTTTCCATACCTTCTTCAGGTGCGGGGGTTACCGCGCTGTGATTTTTGCGCCCTTGAGATGCCCGAAACTCTTTTGATTCCCGTTTGCCTTGTTTGTGGGTAGTTTCTTCCAACTGTTTTGCTCATTTCTACATTAAAAGACGTTCACTTCTCAATTTTGCAACATCAAATCAGGAGATCTGCAATACTTCTTTTGACGCTATATTCAAGAAAGATGTTACGCCTACAGAATATCGTTTTGTTTCGTATATCGGTTCGTGTTGCAGTTTTAAATTTCTACCGTCTTATATTTACGAAAGGCATAAATCAAGCAAAACTGAAAGATGGGAGTGATTTGATAGCAGATCATAAATTACACACGATTTATGCATATCAATCTTACAAAATTATGGGATGATTAATGATGAATAAGCACTTTAGTGTAATACTGGCTACAGTCACAGGAGGTATCGCAGCACTATTTACTTTCTATACAGCTCTTCGACTCCATAATGCAGGTCTTTTTATGGCAGCCTTCCTTTATGGAAGTACTGCATTGAAATGGTATAAACAATGGAAAAATGGCGAAGATGATTCCTAATTAGATTTTCATCTTTTTGAACTCAAACTCCAATGCAAAAGATAGCGCTATAATTAACTAACAGAATTTACATAGGATTTCTTATCGCGCCCCCATTTTTGCAAATAAACGGAGACCCCGCGCTGCCATCTTGCAGTACGGGGCCTCTATTTATTTTGCATTATAGCGCTACACCGTGAAAAGGTGTTGCACCTTTACTGTTTCGTTGTCTTATATTAGGAAAGGCATAAATCAAATTAGCCAAAAGGGGAGGATATTTTAACAAAGCTCGACGCACAAATGATCTATGCCTCATCATAACTCAATGACTATTACACAGAAAGGAGACAGAAATGAAACCTATGAACCGACTTCTATCATTCGTTCTCTCTTGCGCAATGGTTATGATCCTATGTATTCCAGCGTTCGCTATTAATTTGCTGACAGACGAACCGTTCGACGAACCTTTTGTAATGGATATCGACAACGGCAAGCTCTTTTCCGCAGCATCCGAAGACAAAACGGTTGCAATTCTAACCAACGATGACCTGCATTTAATAGATATATCCATCAGCTATGATCCCGCTTGTGACGAGGTCTATCATTGGGCAATCAGCGATTATCCAGTCGACGAGTTCTCTTATAGTGACAGCTTCTGGAACTCTGTTATTGCGTATGCCGAAAATCACTTTGAGGATTCCGATCTCGTTCTTTTCACTACGACCATTTATGATACGTCTGACTCGAGTGTAGATGCATCTCTTTCCAGTGAATCCAACCTACGTTAACGCCCCGCAAAAGTAACTTTAGCTCTACAATACTCACATCACAAATTTGAAAGGATGGATAAAATGAAAAAGTACTTGTCGCTGATTCTTGCGTTAGGGATTTGCATGAGCATGTGCGTTTTTCCAGCAGCAGCAATTTCTGCGAATGAGGCAGAAAATGAAGTGCTCACAGAGGACGAATTTACAGAGCTGCTTACTGCTGAGATGTCCAGCAACGAGTTTGGAGGCCTTTATTATGAAGGAGATACGCTTGTTGTTAATGTTATCGCGTCTCAGAAGGCAACATCTCTCAGGCCCCAGCTTGCTCAAAAGGCACCCGAAGATATTGACGTGGAATACCGCACAGTCACGTACTCCCTTTCTGAGTTGGAGCGCATAAAGAATTTCCTTACAGGATATATGTCTGATTATAGCATCATGATGCTTGATGCAAACGAAATTACGAATCAAGTGGATATTAGTCTAAAAGACTATAGCGACGATAATATTGAATCAATTAAGGCCGCAGTTTTAAGTCACGGCGGAAAGACGGATTATCTGAATTTTATCGATGACAGCAATAACGTGATTCGTTCGACTGTAGGCTATGAAACAGATAACAACGCTTCGCCTTTCTCGCTTTACGGTAAAGTTCCTGTTTCCTTTACAGCAAAGGCATCCACTACACATTAAAATCTGAGGAAATCAACTCTTTCGCAAAAATTTGGGATGAGCTCGACGATAAAACTAAATTTTTGCTCAGCAGTCGATATATTTTGGAAAAGAGCTATGCCGAAATTGCCAATGATCTCAACGTAAAGCCGGAAAGTGCGCGTATGGCGCTGACACGCGCAAGACGTGCTGCCCTATCCCTTTCTAAAAAAAATCATATTTAGCTGCGACACTCTTTCCAAAGTGTCACTATTTTGTGTGAGCCTTTACCTCCAGATTATCACGCTATTATGTGTTGTAATCTCAGAGCACTATCGTCCCACATAGGTAAGTGACATATATTCTCTCATATGCATGCATAGTATTCGAAAAATCTCCAAAATAGGGCGACGAGAAAAACTCGTCGCCCTATTTCTCCTTGTAATCGATTCGATAAAACGTTTTTTGCAGGGGACGATATTCTCTGATTACTTATAAATAATAAGCCCCAGCAAGTTATCCATCAAATATCAAGGACTATTGCCAACCTACGGAAGCAGCATCTGATTGTGCATATCAATTCTGAGCAGGACATTTTGCTGTCCGCTATTGTTTGTCCGCACGGCAGAAATTGTCAGTATGCCGTCCTTGAGCATTGGGGCACTCTCTGCCTGCACTGCACTGCCATTCGGGCCAAGCTGTCGGTCAAAAAGGTACTCGCCGTCAGAGCAAATCTTGCTTGCGCCAAATACTATCTTTTCCTCACCTTTCTTCTGGTATGCAAAGGATGCACCACCCATATTCGAATAAGGATAACCGACATACTCGCTCTTTTCACTGTCATAAATGTACGTCTTCTGCGTCAGTGCTGAAGATGGCTGTGTGCTGGCAAGCACCGTATCCTCAAGTTCAGGGCGAAACTGATCCTTTACGCTAATTCGCAGGCCATTCTCGTGATCAAACTGATAGTCCCAGCCAAATTCATTTACAGCGAAGCGCCATGTCAGCGGAAAGTAAGTCACGCCGCGGAAATTGAGTACTGGATAATCTTCAGAAACGTTATCTAAAAATTTATCTCCGTCAGTTGTGTTTACAGCAATACGGTATTCCGCGACTGTTGCTGTGGCTATCTGGGGATTTTTCCCCTTTGCCGGATAGTCTGTCCAAGATTGCTCACTTGTTTCGCTATAGCCGACAAAAAGAATTCCCTTCGGTTCGGCAGAGTACCAATTGCATTTGAGATGCAGAAAGTGCGCGCCATGATATGTCATGGGGAAATAGGTAATATCCCGATAGACGATCAGAGGATATTCACTGTTCTTAGAATCAATCTGCGTGCCGTTCAACGTAACAGCGAAGGAGGGCAGCTTAACCGAAACCTTTCCTTCCTTTTCCGTAGCCAGTGCAGGCATCTGGAGCAATAAGGCGAGCAGCAGTGCAGCAACTAAAAGTTTACGAAGTTTCATAGCGTTTCCCTTTTTACCTATAATAGCAAGATTTTTCAACTATTGAAGTAAATCGAAACGTCCTCACTATCCCACTGGGTGTAGCTATTCACAGTTACACGGCTACCGCCAAATGCACCTCTGCGCTTGGAGTTCGTATTTGACGAATTCATTAAACTATACCCTTTGGAGTTATACAAATAGGACTGATTAAACTTAGCGTGTGAAATGGAACTCCCAGATGTATAGGTCGCATAATTGTTGCAAAGTGAAATCTGCTTATTGAACACCATACTATCTTTTTTAACGCCCGTCATTTGATAGAGCACACTGCACAACACATTTGAAAAATTATTTGCATCCATAATCTTGCAACTCAGCCAACCATCAGATGCAACACTAATATTAATATATACTCGATCTCCATCATTCTTACCAATTGCAACACCATCTTCCTTCGGATTCTTCACCGGGTTAAAAGATGTAACCCAGCTATACATTCCACCTCTAACGCCAAAATCCATACATGTGCTCGAAGAATAAGCAGTATAGAACAGGTATGCAATATCATTCAGATTATTGATACTTCTGGTAGGAAGCGTTACGTATGACGTCGCCTGACTATAACCAGTCAAAGACTGCACCTCGTAGCCAATTCCATCGTCCGGGACTCTTGTTGAGGTAGGATTAGACATGATAGACAGGTCAGGGTTATCCTCTTCAAAAATGACTGTTGTCGGTGTATTTAAAATTCCTTCTACATATGCTTGAATCTGCTGCTGCGTAAATCCATACGCCTGCGCCGCATTTTTTAAGGCTAAAATTTCCTCATTGAGCACACCGATATATTCGGTATTTCCATTACCCTCTGACATAACTTCGGAATTAGGCGTCACCTTGCTATCCAACGAAATGTTGTTCTCCGCCAAAAAGCTAATAGCTTCATCACTAAGAGATGTATCACTCAGTTCTGTCTTAATAATATTCTCCTTTTTACTATCCTCTTCGAAGTAAGCATCTGCCATAAGCGCTGGGAAAGACATTCCAAGGACGAGCATAAAAGCAAAAGCTAAAGACAAGTATTTCTTCATTAGGAACACGACCTTTCTAAATTAAAAATAAGGGTTCTTTATCGTTGACAATATCTGATTTCTACCAAATTTATCTGTGTACCTCCTTTCATAATTGGAAGACATTTATTTTCTCAATTTGCAACAGCAAATTTTCTGTGTAATCAAGCGCAATTGTTCCGGACATATCTCGAAATGTAATTTCGCTTAGAGTTCAGATTAACTTAATTGAAGGGGAGGAGCTTTTTAGTCCCTCCCTTTCAATTAAAATCACTATTTTCTCTCCACTATGCAATAGAAAATTAAGATTCTCTAAGCCCACCTTCTATCCCTCTATAATTCAAAAGAGCGTTGCAAGTCTAGTGTTTCGTTGTCTTATATTAGCAAAAGGCATAAATTAAATTAGCCAAAAGGGGAGGATATTTTAAGTTTAATGATAGCGTAACCTTAGAACTTATGAAAGAGCCCTTCGCATCGCTACGAGACTATCCCCAAGTTGAGGCTGCTGCATTAGATCATAGGAAAAAATCTTATTGTCATATAAATGAACACAAGTAAGCTACTGCCAAGCATCATAAACATCGCAGTCCTTGCATGTTTGTTAGGATCAGCGCTTCAGTCCCGCCACAAAGTATATAATATAATCAGTACATTCTAAATGTGTTTGTGAAGCCAGAAACGGCTTGTCGCTGTTCCTGGCTTTATCTTTTTCGACACTACCGCTCCAATCCCTCAAATCCTTGCCATATCTAATCAAATATGATAATGTTGCCCTAATCTTATGATATCATTCTAATAGCAGGATACTCTAATTCCCTCTTTAATTAATACTGTTGTCTTTCCGATCGTAAGCTCAGCAAAACACCCATAAGCCATAATCTCAAAAACAGGCCTCAAGGCCCTACCCATAGCTGGGTAGGGCCTTTTCTGTTCAACTACTCGCCATAGTATTGTGGTCTACCGACAGAGGTAAAGCCCTCCTTGCCGGTAATGACCACATTATTATATCCGCTGGCGCAGTGGATGATCAGCAGCTCTCCGTTTGCGTCCCTGCCGCCAACGATGCCCACATGGGAATTATCCGGGTAGAATACCAGATCACCGGGCTGTGCGTCCGCCCACGAAATATCGGTGCAATAGCTGTGCTGCATGGTGGCTCCTCCGCCGTGGCCGATGACATAGCTGCCGCCA
>OJNL01001302.1_pt1 | contig 14532 bp, 9 predicted proteins | sample 1597581 | NCBI WGS metagenome assembly OJNL01 (sample SAMEA2452133, study PRJEB22498) | human gut metagenome | biome: human feces; feature: human gut; material: feces | place: Australia | collected 2012
ATGCAATCTTTTCGGAAATCAGTCGTATCATCGTTTTTATGCAGCAAAAGCGCCGGATACAGCAGTTCTTTGCACCGCCTGCGATTTCTCTGTATTTCACACTCTTGAGCAGTTCCAGTACCTTATCCATAGGCACGCAGTCAGCATAGCCGCTGGGCAACATTTTCACGACAAATACTTTGAAATTCAAAATAATAGCATTGCATGTGGGAATCTGCTGTGCTATAGTTAGGGCATAAATGTATACTAATAGACATTAATAAACAATGTGTATAGAAACTTCTAATAGCAGGTTTAGTTATAAGGAGAAAAGCCATGATTTCATACGAGAATACAAAGACAGTAAGAGACCTGGTCTGGAATACGGGAAGAGAGTATGCCGGACGGGTATTTTTACGCTATGAGGAAAATGACGTAGTATATGAAGTAACTTATGATGAGTTTGCAACTCAGTGCCGCGGGGTAGCTGCCTGGCTGCGGGAGCAGGACGCGGCAGCGGGCCACAAGGTAAGAGTAGGATTAATGGGAAGCAGCAGTCACCATTACCTGGTATTTTTATTAGGCGTTATGGCCAGCGGAAATGTAGTGGTTCCCTTAGATGTACAGTTAAATGAAGAGACCTTTGCAGATAATGTAAACCGTTCTGACCTGGATATTTTATTTTACGACTGGGATCATTATGGCCTGGTAGAAGCAGTAAAGGAGAAATGTCCACGCCTTCGGGCCTGCATTTCCTTACAGCACGGAAAACATGTGCCATGTTCGGACCAGATCTTAAAGGGATATGCAGGGATCAGTGTCGATCCGGTGGTTTCTGAGGAAGACTGTGCTATGGTGCTGTTTACATCAGGAACAACAGGCAGAGGAAAGGGCGTTATGCTTTCCAACCGCAACCTGATGGATAATAACTTCTGCACCACAGATAAAGACCATCCTGAAAAAGAAGTTTACTTAAATATCCTTCCCATCCACCATGTATTCTGCATCAACGGTGATGTATTTACGGTCATGCGTTATGGAAGCGTTTTGTGTCTGAACCGGGACATGGCCCGTCTGGCAGCCCATATCCAGCTGTTCCAGCCTACTGTGATCCGTATGGTGCCTATGGTGGCAAAAGCCCTTTACAATAAGATCGCTATTCTTTCCAGACAGGACACAGGTCGTTCTATGAATTCCATTAAACAGGAGGTGCTGGGAAAGCGCCTGCACAAGATCATCAGCGGCGGCGGTTATCTGGCGCCGGAGCTGGCTGCTAATTTCAACCGTCCGGGTATTTCCATTGCACAGGGATACGGCATGTCGGAGTGCTCTCCAAAAATATCATCCCCGGACTGGAGCAGACCGGATAAAGTGGCATCTGTAGGAAAGATCGTAGATCGGTGCCAGGTGCGTATCGTAGATGGAGAGATCCAGGTAAAAAGCCCTTCTGTTATGATGGGATATTATAAGGAGCCGGATAAGACAGCAGAGGCGATCACAGAGGACGGCTGGCTTTGTACAGGTGACCTGGGCTATGTAGATGAGGAGAATTTCCTGTATCTTACCGGCAGAAAGAAAAACCTGATCATCTTAAGCAATGGTGAAAATGTGGCACCGGAGCAGTTGGAGAACCTGTTTGTGGACGATCGGCTGATTGAGGATATCCTGGTATATGGGGAAGATGACATGATCGCAGCGGAGATTTATCCAAACTTTAAGTATGCAGACGCTGCAGGCATTGACCACATTGAGGAAACAGTGGCTCAGATCATTAAAAAGCACAATGAAGGACTTCCTTCCTATAAGAAGATTGCCCGTTTCCATCTGCGTGACATTCCATTTGCGAAAACTTCTTCCAAAAAGATTATCCGCAGCCAGTATTTCAGCCAGAAGAAGCAGGAGGCAGAGGAGCAGGTCAATGTACATAAACCGGAAAATGATCTCCAGCAGAAGATCTATGATGCAGTATCTGCCGTGTTAGGCCACAGCCGTTTTGGCATTGATACCGACCTTTACAGCGCAGGACTGGATTCTTTGGGAAGTGTGCTGCTTCTTACAGACCTGTATGAAAAACTGCAGCTTTCCATGACCTTAAATGACCTGTTAGAGCATGGTTCTGTTTTAAAACTGGAAGCTCTTTATAAAGAGCGTGCTGCTGAGGGAAAGAAAGAGTTTGAGGTCCGTGACATTTATCCACTGACCAATTTACAGCTGTATTTTGCCTATGTAATGCGGGGAAATACAACAGCCAACCTGCCATTTTTATTTAAACTGGATCCACATGTAAATGTGTACCTGTTAAAGACAGCAGTAGAGAGAATGTTTGATGTGCATCCGGAATTAAAATGCGTGATCCAGCTTCATGAAGGGGCATACAAGAATTTTAGAAAGGATGACCGCAAGGTAGATATTCCTCTGATCACCTTAAGCGATGCCCAGTGGGAAGAGACCAGAAAGGGACTTTTACGCCCATATATGTATACAGAAAATGAGCCTCTTTACCATGCGGGCATTTATATGACAGAGTCCGCCAATTACCTGTTTTTAGATATTGCCCATATTATGGGAGACGGCATGACTATGAATGTGCTGTTTGAGGATATCAATGCTATTTATGCAGGAAAGCAGGTGGAAAAGGAGAAATATACATTTTACGAGTATATTTTAGATGAAAAAGAGCGGGATGCCAAAGGGCTCAGACAGGAAAATGAAGCTTATTTTGCAGATCTGATGAAGGGCTTTAAGATCGGAAAGAGTATCCTTGCAAGATGTGACAGTCATGACCTGGAACAGGGAGAAGACGGCGTTTTAAAGGAACATTTTAAGGGGATTAACCGGGGCAGACTGTTATCCTTCTGCCGCAGAAACGGCATTTCTGAAAATGTAGTGTTCTTAACTGCATTCAATTACTGCATTGGTCTGTTCAGCAATGAAAAAGATACGGTAGGCACCAGCATCCACAGCGGAAGAACTGACAGCCGCTGGAACCGACTGGCAGGACCATTATTCCTTACCTACTATTTCCGCTGTACCCAGAAGCCGGATGAAAGTGTAAAGGAACTGCTCCAGACCTCCGGAAAGCAGATCATGAAGACCATGGGCTGCTATATTTCCAACCTTCATGCAGATGAAATGTTCTTCCAGTACCAGGGAGATATTTTAAATATCGATCAGATTGGCGGCTGGCCGGTTAAACGCGAAAAAATACAGTTAGATGCACTTCCATTCAATTTGCAGGTTATGTGGGATGAAAAGGGATATTATTATGAGCTGCGTTACTGGAAGAATCGGTTTGACACACAACTTTTGAAGCTGTTTATGAAAGTTATGGAGCAGATCGTGGCAGCTATGGAAGAGGAAGGACAGGCGGCAAACCTGAAAAACCGTCTTTCTGTAGATCTGTTCCCGCTGCATTATCATATAGAAGCAGGAAAAGTCAACGAAGCAGCCGGCTGTGAGCTGATCCCGGGAGTGGATGAAAATGAACAGGTAAAGGCATATGTACTGGATGAAAGCTGCCGCAAACAGCCATTTGGAGCCTGGGGCAAGCTGTATATCATGGATCATCCTACCCTTGGATGGAGTGATAAGATCACCAATCCTTATGGACCGGGAATGCTGTACCAGACAGGAAGGGAAGCACGTATCATGCCGGACGGCCGCCTGGAATTTATGGAACAGGGCGGACGCACTGTGATGCGGGAAGGTCTTACCGGCAGAAAGTTCTTAGATCTTTATAAGCTGGAGCAGACTTTAGAGAGCGCAGACGGTGTTACAAAGGCAGAGGCCTATGTCCGCTACGGCGAAGGCAATAAACTGGTACTCCAGGCAGATGTATGGGGCGTTTCTGAAGCTGATACAGAGCGCTTAAGGGCTTATGTAAGGGAACACTGCGGGGAAGCCCTGGTTCCTGAGTGTATTTCCTGTTTTTAAGCGGTTTTAAGGGGATTTTGTTATTGTAGTTTTTCTCAAAACACGGTAAAATGGAAAGGTAGCCCATTTTTATGGGAATGGGAGCGAAACGTTATAAATCAATATGTTTACCGTAAAAAGGAGTTTTGAGAATGAAATATGATGTAATTATTGTGGGGGCCGGTCCTGGCGGAATTTATTCTGCTTATGAGCTGATGAAGAAGTGCAGCGATAAGAAGATTGCTGTATTTGATTCCGGATATTCATTAAAGAAGCGTCACTGCCCAATCGACGGTGAAAAGGTGAAAGCCTGCATTAAGTGTAAGTCCTGCTCTATTATGAGCGGTTTCGGCGGCGCTGGCGCATTCTCTGATGGTAAATATAACATTACCAATGATTTTGGCGGTACTTTGTACGAATATATTGGTAAGAAGGCTGCTACTGAGCTGATGCAGTATGTAGATGACATCAACATGGCACACGGCGGCGAAGGCACCAAGATGTATTCTACAGCCGGAACTAATTTAAAGAAAGTCTGTTTACAGAACCGTCTGAAGCTGTTAAATGCTTCTGTACGTCATCTGGGAACCGATATCAACCTGGTTGTATTAGGCCAGTTATATGATGAGTTAAAAGAGCATGTGGACTTCTATTTTGAGTCTCCTGTAAGTCATATTGAGTGCCTGGAAAATGGCGGATACAGAGTATGGAGCAATGACAAGTCTTATGACTGCGAGAAGTGTATCGTATCTGTAGGACGAAGCGGCAGCAAGTGGATGGAACATATCTGTAAGGAACTGGATATCCCAACCAAGTCCAACCGTGTGGATCTGGGCGTGCGCGTAGAGCTTCCTGCAGTGCTGTTCTCCCATTTAACAGACGAACTGTACGAAAGCAAGATCGTATACCGTACAGAGAAGTTTGAGGATAATGTACGTACTTTCTGTATGAACCCTAAGGGCATTGTTGTAAATGAAAATACCAATGGCATCGTTACTGTAAACGGCCACAGCTACGAGGATCCGGAAAAGCAGACAGAATGCACCAACTTTGCACTGTTAGTTTCCAAGCACTTCTCAGAGCCGTTTAAGGACAGCAACGGCTATGGCGAAAGCATTGCCCGTCTATCTAATATGTTAGGCGGTGGTGTTATCGTACAGCGTTTCGGTGACCTGATCCGCGGAAGACGAAGCACTCCAAAGCGTATTGAGGAAAATACCTTTGTGCCTACTCTTTCTGCAACACCTGGCGACTTAAGCCTTGTTCTTCCAAAACGTATCTTAGATGGCATCATTGAAATGATCTATGCCCTGGATAAGATCGCACCGGGAACTGCAAATGATGACACTTTGCTTTATGGTGTAGAAGTTAAGTTCTACAACATGGAAGTAGATGTAGACGAGAACCTGGAAAGCCGTCACAAAGGACTTTATATCATCGGTGATGGCAGCGGCGTGACCCATTCCCTTTCCCATGCATCTGCAAGCGGCGTGTATGTAGCACGTAAGATCGCAGAGAACCTGGAAGGATAAATAAGATAAACTAGCAGTATATTTAAATCTCCGACAGTGCAGGTATGAATATAGTATCTCCATTGCCGGAGATTTTTTGTTTCAATGAAAGGTTCAGAAAATAAGTATTTAATGCAGAGTAAGCAAAAGATAAAGGATTAAGCCAGAGCCATTATTGAAACTTTATTTACGCTCATCGCCATTGGATGTTATGGGGTACTCAGCATGATGGGATTCTAAGGCAGCCCCCTTTTATATCTTGGAAAGATGATCAAAATGTGACCTTGATTTTGCGTTTTTGCTGTGCTATACTTCTACTCGTTGCAAAGCCTGAAAAACCAAGGTCTTATAAGGCTTTCGCCGATTCCCGGCGTAAAATGAATCGAGTGTTCGTGACCTTCCACTCGTAAAACAAAACTAAAGGAGAATTGAAAAATGAACAAACAGTATTACCAATCAAGAACTGGCTTTATTACCCAGAGTGCGCTGATCGCAGCCCTTTATGTGGTTTTGACCATGATCGTTGCGCCGATCGCTTTTGGTCCGATCCAGTTCAGAGTCTCAGAAGTATTATGCGTGCTGCCTTACTTCTTAACCAGTGCAGTTCCAGGCGTTACCATTGGCTGCTTTCTTGCTAACCTGCTCTGCGGTGCAGCATCACTGGATGTAGTGTTCGGAAGCATTGCAACTCTGATTGGAGCAGTTGGTTCTTACTATCTTGGAAAGAAGAACAAATGGCTGGTATGTGTTCCACCGATCCTTTCCAACACCATTATTGTTCCATGGGTACTGCGCTATGCATATGGTTCTACAGACCTGATCCCATATGCCATGCTGACTGTAGGGATCGGAGAGATCCTGGCTATCGGTGTACTTGGAAATATCCTGTTAGTGACACTGGAACGTCATTATAAAGCAGTGCTGTTTGCAAAGTAATATTGGAAAATATTAGTAAAATGTATCATTTGTGAAGGAGAAAGATCCCTCTGGCGTATTTTGAATATGCCAGGGGGATCTTTTTGAATGCAGACCTTGTTTTTTGCATTAATGTGGGTATAATATATTTATAAATTAAAATAAACATAAATAAACATGAAAAATACAAATAAACATAAATAAATACAAATAAACATAGATGTGGAGGAATACGTATGAAAGGAGAAAATCCATTTACACTGACTTTTGGGCAGAAGCCGGTAGAATTTATTTCCCGTACAGATCAGATTGGAAAGATCATAAATACCTTTGATATGGAAAATCCGTCTAATATGGTTTATATGATCGCCGGGGTTCGAGGTTCTGGGAAGACAGTTTCTCTTGCAGTGATAGGAGATCACTATAATGCAAAGGAAGACTGGATCGTATTGCGTTTAAGTGTAGATATGGATCTGATTTCAGGGGCGGTATCGGAATTAAACCGAATTCTGAAGATCCGGGGGATAGATTTGGGAATTAATATTAATATTGGGATTGCGGAAATTGCTTTCAATAAAGAACGGGATACTTTAGATAAAGAGACAATGCTGCGTGATATTTTGGAAAAGGTAAAAGAACAGGGGAAAAAAGTACTTTTTATTATTGATGAGATCATTAATAATCAATATGTAAAACTTTTCGTAAGTAATTTTCAGATCTACATTACAAAAAATTATCCGGTCTATCTTGTAATGGCTGGATTATATGATAATATCAGCAATCTTCAAAATGAAAAAAGCCTGACATTTTTATACCGCGCTCCCAAAATATTTCTGGAACCATTAAGCATTCCGGCTATGACTACCAGTTACAGAACTGTATTTGGACTGCCGCCTAAAGAGGCAGCTTCCATGGCGCGGCTCACAAAAGGATATCCATTTGCATTTCAGATACTTGGATATCTTAAATGGGAAAATGATGGGACTATAGACGATATTTTACCAAAATTTGATGAAGAACTGACGGTTTATGCTTATGAAAAAATATGGAGTGAGTTATCAGAACTGGACCGCAAAATCGTTTATATTATTTCTCAGGGAGTAAATAAAACAGGTGACATACGGGAAAGTTTGGGAGTATCACCGCAACTTTTAAATACGTATCGGAAACGTCTTATGGAGAGAGGTGTAGTTGATGGTTCAAGACATGGGGAACTGACTTTGGCGTTGCCAAGATTTGAAGAGTATATCAATATGTATTGTGAAGTGGCTATCTGAATGTTTTAGCGATCCAGGGGATTTTGTTGTATTTTGAACTGAGGAGAGAGTATACGAAAAGGCGATCCGGTTATCGAAACCGGACCGCCTTTTTAACGTCTCTGCGTTTGTGGATTTATCCTTCTACAACTTCCACAATACTAAAGCCTTTTTCTTTCAACATATCCTCACAGGGACTGTCAAGGTGCATACAGTATACTCTGTGGCGTTCTTCCCGGGGGATCCATTTCTCCATCTTGCCGTAGTAGCAGTGGGATGGATTTGGTGAATCGTGGGTGCTGGTGTCGTGGTAGATGCGGCCGATCTCTCCTGCAAGGAAGCGGGTTCTGATATCTTCCGGCAGTTCTGAGGAGTCGCCGCTGTAGTAAATAGTTTCTGTTCCATCACTTAAAACATAGCCGTAGCATTTCATATCCAGTGCATGTTTCACTTCCACGGGAACTGCAGTCAGTCCGGCCGGGTTTTCGGGAAGTGTTTCATGGTAATGGTAGCCTAAAGGTGTGATCCCTTCTAATGTAAGAAGCTGCTTAATGGTCTCCTGTGGATAAACTACATGAATGGCTTTGTTAAAGAGACAGTAAAAATAGGAGATCAGGGTTCCAAGACTTCCTACGTGGTCGGCATGCATATGAGTCAGGATAACATAAACATCTTCAATGGAAGCCAGGTCCAGTTTGTGATAAAGCACATCAAACATGGTCTCTCCGCAGTCAATAAGATAAAGCGCTTTTCCGGAAAGCATGTATGCTCCCGTATTCTTAAAGGGAGGATAAAAAGCGCTGCCTTTTCCGGTAAAATTTAATTCCATGCCTTTCCTCCTTAATGGGTATTATTGTTACAGTTCAGCCATGATATTTTATTCCTTGATACCGGCGCTTACAAAGCTGCTCATAAACTGTTTTTGAGCGACTAAGAAGGCCAGAAGAAGCGGAACAATGATGATAAAGGCTGCAGCACACACATTGGCCCACTGCATGTTAGCCTCTTTGGATTTTGCGAAAATAGCAAGTCCTACGGTCAGTGTACGGTTGGTAGGAGAGTTGGTCACGATCAGAGGCCACAGGTAGTTGTTCCAGTGGTAGCTGACAGAGATAACGGCAAAGGAAAGATATGCCGGTTTTGCACATGGCATGTATACACACCCCAGATGGTCTGCCAGGTATTGGCACCGTCGATCTTTGCTGCCTCAGCCAGTGCCTTTGGAATGGATTTAAAGTGCTGACGGAGTAAGAAGATAGCCATGGCACTGCCGTAGAATGGAAGCATCATACCGATCTTGGTGTCGATGAGCTTCAGATCAGACAGAGTCATGAAGTTTGGTGTGATCAAAACGTCATTTGGGATAATGATCTGCATAAAGATCACAGCAAATACCAGCGCCTGTCCCTTGAAATCCAGAACTGCCAGTGCATAGGCAGCCAGGGTGGAAGTAAAGAACTGTACGGCAAAGGTGCATACTACCAGTGTCAGTGTGTTGATGTAATAGGTGCCAAATGGAATGGCATTCCATACATATTTAATATTATCCAGTGTGAACGCTGTTGTCGGGAACAGTGTCATATGGAAGGATGGAACGGAAAATGCGGTTCCGATCAGCCAGATAAGTGGGATCAGCCAAAGCAGGCCTAAAATAACGGAAAATGCGGTGATCCCGGCACCGATCAAATGTTTTTTCTGCATGGTGTAAGGCCTCCTTTAGTTGTACTGGATCTTCTTGTCCTGGCTTAAGAAACGAGGAAGTGCTACTACCATGAGCAGAAGCAGCATAACCGTTGTCAGTGCAGAAGATACGCCGTAGTTGAAGTTTGTAAATCCCTGCTGGTAAATGTAGTACAGAAGCAGTGTGGAAGCGTTGTTTGGAGCGCCCTCTGTCATAATGACTACATGGTCCACCAGCTTGAAGCTGTTGGTCAGAGCAATGGTGGATACAAACAGGAAGGTTGGTGCAAGAAGAGGTAAAGTGATCTTGCGGAAAATGGTCCAGGAGTTAGCGCCGTCAATGCGGGCTGCCTCATTTACATCGGTGGAAATACTCTGGATACCGGAAAGGAAGAATACCATCAGGTATCCGGCTTCTTTCCAGACGTACATAAAGGCCATAGCCGGAAGAACGGTCTTCTTGCTGGATAAGATATTCATAGGCTGAAGGCCCATGCTGATGAGCATCTGGTCAAGTAAGCCGTTTTTTGCCATGTAAATAAACATCCAGATACTTGCAATAGCGATCATAGGCATAACTACCGGATAGAAATAGGAAGTACGGACAAAACCGATGAGACGGCTTTTACGGTTGACTAAGGTTGCTAAAAACAGGCCAACGACCATACTGGGAACAATGGTGATCAACGCAAAAAACAGCGTATTTCCCATTACTTTCCAGAAAAGAGAAGATCCGGCCAGACTGATATAGTTTTTCAGACCGATAAATTCCGGTGCGCTCATACCGAGCTTATATTTTGTAAGGCTGAGCCAGATGCTCCGAAAGACCGGCCATACAGTAAAGGCTGCCATAAAGATCAGGGAAGGCATTACCAACAGCCATCCTATGAGAGTGTTTCGCAGTTCACGCTGCTTTTTTGTATGTGTTTTCATCTTTTATTCCCCATTTATCAGATTTCGAGAGAACAGTAAAAATATGAAACAAATTGGCGCTGCCGTGAAGCACGACAGCACCAACTTCATTTCAAAAGTATCATTTTATCCTACTGATACTCAGACAGAACTTCTGTTGCCTGTTCCTGAGCTGCGCTTAATGCTTCTTCAGCAGTTGCGTCACCAGTTACTGCAGACTGGATATTGTCATTTAAGACTCTCCAGATCTCTGCTGCGTTGTAAGTAGTAAGCTCTGGCTTGGAGATCGTGATCTGCTCGTAAGCGATCTTAGCCTGAGGCAGTTTGTCGTAGTATTCTTTCATAATGTCCAGATCAAAGCAGGACTGTCTGGTTGCTACATAACCTGTATCCAGTGCCCACTGTGCTGCGCGCTCTGGCTCAGTAGCGAACTTGATGAACTTCCAAGCTGCCTGTACACGGTCTTCAGAGATACCATTGGAGATGTAGAAGTTTCCGCCGCCGGTAGGAGCTGCCTGACGTGCATTTCCTGGAAGGAATGCGGTACCGAAATCAAAGGTAGCGTTCTTGCTGATGTTTGCCAGGTTTCCTGTGGTGTGATAGATCATAGCTACTTCGCCAGCTAAGAACTGAGTAGGAAGATCGGTCCACTGTACGATGCCAGGAGCCATTACTTCGTACTTGTTCTGAAGGTCAAGCCAGAACTGAAGTGCTTCTACGTTCTCTGGAGTATCGAACATAACGGATTTTCCGTCTTCAGCCATCAGGTTCTCACCATTCTTGCTGTTCTGTAAGCAGAAGCCTGTGAAGGTCCACTGTGCAGAACCGGAGTTTAATGCGATACCAACACCGTAACGGTTTTCGTTGGTGAGCAGTTTTGCGTCTTCAACCAGTTCGTCCCAGGTTGCAGGTGCTTTCTCAGGATCAAGGCCAACTTCCTTGAATGCATCCTTATTATAGAAAAGGATCTCTGTACTTCTCTGGAATGGGATGGAGTAGATCTTGCCGTCTACGTAGGAGTCCTCCATGAAGCCGCTTAAGAAATCGTCGATGTAAGCTTTTCCTTCGTCTCCGTCTGCTGCGATCAGGTCATCTAATGGCATTGCCATACCGGTGGAAGCCATTGTGAAACGCTGGGTAGCAAGGCTTACGAATACATCTGGTGGTGTGCCTCCCTGGATAGCAGTCTGGATCTTTGTAACGGTATCATCGTAGTTTCCGGTATAAACAGGATCTACAACGATGTCAGGATTTTCAGCATTGAAGTCTGCGCAGATCTTCTCAATCAGCTTTGCAGCATCGCCGCCTACGTTTACTGGGTAGTAGAATGACAGGTGCATTGCGTCAGATGAACCGCCTTCAGCTGCTGCAGTGGTTGCATCGGCTGCTGCCTCAGATTTTTCAGCTGCTGCGCTGGTTTCGGCTGGTTTGGAACCGCCGGAGCAGCCGCCTAATGCCATAGCAGAGGCTACTAAACAGGCAGATGATGCAAGTACGAGTTTCTTTTTCATGATACTCCTCCTTTTTGTTCGCATTGATAGACTTTTTAAGGTCTGTGATTTGCTCTTAAGTTCACTATAGCATCATTATTGAAACGTGTCAAATATTATTTTGATTTTTTGCACAATAAATATTTTGAATTTACATGTTACTTTAACAATTTTACCTATGCTATACATTTTTTACATTTTCTTTACAGGGAATACGATTGAACAAGGTTCAATTTCTGGGGCAGAATTGTGATTTCTTAAGATATATGTTATAGTTAATACAAGTGAGAGCAGCAACGAAGGTCCGGTCATAGAGTGGACCTGACAGTAAAATGCAGACCACACCAGCACCGTATATCAGGAGGAACACATATGGCAACCATTAAAGATATTGCAAAGAAGGCCGGCGTGGCCCAGGGAACGGTTTCCAATGTATTAAATGGTAAAGGGAACGTAAGCAGTGACAAAATACGCCGGGTAATGGAAGCTGCAAGGCAATTGGGCTATGTTCCAAATGAAAGAGCAGCTTTGCTGCGCAAGGGAACCAATGACTGCCTGGCTCTGATCATGCCGGATTCCCGGGCAAGGCAGTATGAAGATTTTTATTTCAGTTTTAAAGACTATGCCCAGGAACATGGTTATCTTGTATCCCGCCATCTGACCAATGAAAATTCACCGGAAAGTGAAGCGACTGCATTTTCAGAGGCAAAAGTGAAGCAGGTAAAGGGGATCGCCTGCATTTCCGCAGTAGCGGGAACTGCCAGCGAGGCGGCGATCTATAAAAATAATGGGATCTTTGGGGAAATGGAACCGGCCCAGAATAATGGCTCGGATATTCCGGTACTTTTTGTAGACCGGAAAACAGGTTTCCCTTCTGATTTTATTGGGTTTGATTATGAAAAAGCGGGACAGGCTATGGCAGAGAAAGCACTGCAGGCGGGGTATCGCAGCATCTGCCTGCTTACAGGAAATCCGGATTATTCCAGTGAAAAAGATTTCTGCCGAGGCTTCCTGACCAGAATGGAAGGTTCTGCCTGCCAGGTGATCCAGATCTGGACAGACTCATTTAGAAAATACCAGAATATCATGCAGATATTTAACGGAACACTGCCCCAGGCATTCTTTATATCCAATTATGGATTTGCAGAAAGTGCCAAGGATATGTGTACCACTTTTTATGGAAAAGAAGAGGGCTCACCGGATATCTATACGGTGGCGCCGCTGTTTACCATTCCGGAAAATGACTTTATTAAATATGAAATGAATTACCGCCAGCTAGGAAAAAGGGCGGCAAAGATGCTGATCAGAAAGGCAGAGGAGTCCGGCGCGGAAGAAAACACAGCACAGGAAAGTGCAACGGAAGAAAATACGGCATCAGAAAAAATACCGGATAATGTCGGGACAGAGGGACATGCCAATTGGATGATCCCGGGAGACGGATTTCAGAACTGGTTCGTGAATATCCGAAAGCCGGAAAGTACCCAGCCATTAAATATTGTAACGCTGGACAGCCCGGAAGCTTATATTATGAAAACGTTTTCCAGACTGTTTATCCAGAAAACGGGAATTGATGTAAATGTGTGCATTCTCTCTTATGATGAAATCTATGAGGCATTTAACTCGTTAGATGAAACCTCCCGTTTTGATATCCTGCGACTGGATGTGACCTGGCTTTCCTGGTTTGCCCAGAAGCTTCTCCGGCCATTGTCAGAGATCGATGAAAATATTGAAAACAGCCTGGGACAGTACGTGGAAGGAGTTCCGGAGCATTACTGCCGGGTACATGGTCAGATCTATGCGCTGCCGGTTACGCCCAGCGTGCAGATCCTTTATTATAGGAAGGACCTGTTTGAAAGCCCTATCTGCAAGCGGACCTATTTTGAGCAGTTCCATGAAGAACTGCAGCCGCCAAAGACATTTGAGGAATATAACAGGATCGCTGCATTTTTCACAAGAGATCTGACACCCTCATCACCGGTTCCTTATGGATCGACGATTACACTGGGCTCTACCGGTGTGGCCGGTTCTGAGTTTCTGGCAAGATTATTTGCCATTCAGGAAAACCTGTACGGTGCGGACGGACAGATCCATTTAGACTCCCTGCAGTGCCAGCAGGCTCTTGCGGAGTTAGTACAGCTGCGGCGTTGTACATCGCCGGAGTACTGTGGCTGGTGGACCCAGACTGCAAGGCGGTTTGCAGAAGGAAATTTTGCCATGTCCATTTTGTACAGCAACTATGCCAGTGACCTGTCGGCTCACAGTTCCCATGTAGTAGGAAATGTAGGGTACTCTATGATGCCGGGAAATAACCCGGTGCTTGGCGGCGGCAGTTTAGGTGTTTCTAAATATTGTAAGCGGCCGAAGGATGCCCTTTCTTTTATTAAATGGATGTGCAGTGAGCCGCTTTGTTCAGCGTCGGCTTTACTGGGAAGTACATCCCCATGCCGCAGGACCTATGATAATTATGAGGTTTTACATAACTATCCATGGCTGAAGCTTACCAGACACTGCTTCCCCATTGCAAAAGGGAACCGGCTTCCGGCGGAGCTTTCTGTACCCTTTGATGAGCGTAAGTTTTTGAGCATCCTGGGACTGGCAGTTAAGAATGCTTATACCGGAATTGTGACCCCAAAAGAGGCCCTTTCCGATGCCCAGATGCAGTTTTCAAATTATTTCCATACTTCTTTAGAAAAACGTTAGAAATAGTCAGATTTTAGTCAGAGTTCTTTAAGGGAGCCTCAAAGACTTGCTTATACTGATGTGCTATACTATAACCAGTGAAGAGAAAAACAAGCGGCTGCGAAGCAGACATTTGTTTTTCACGAGCGGTTAACGAAGACCCCGCCTGCGATAGCAGGCAGTAGAGCGCATAAGCGC
>OJNL01001312.1_pt1 | contig 14440 bp, 9 predicted proteins | sample 1597581 | NCBI WGS metagenome assembly OJNL01 (sample SAMEA2452133, study PRJEB22498) | human gut metagenome | biome: human feces; feature: human gut; material: feces | place: Australia | collected 2012
GCTTTATCGGCTTCCTCGGTCGGAAGGAAAGAATAACGACTGTAATCCGCCACCCGGCGGGCAAAGATACCATCCTGTCCTTCGGTCAGTTTGAATTCTACGGTGATACTTTCATGGTCGAGCAGACGGGTACCGTCTTCTGCCCGCTTAAACTCCTGTTCAAGCAGCATATAATCGACAAAGTTCAGATTGATCTTCTTCGGGAAGTTAAGCACGGCACGTTTGACAAAGTAGGTAGAGTCGAGCGTGACATACAAGTGCCCGTTAAAGCCGAAAGATTCGGAATTAAAAGGAGTGAAAGCAAGATCCGCACAGGTTTCACCGCCGATCTGCAAGGTATCCATCAGATAATATTTGTAGAATCCTGTCCCGATGCGGGATAAGGGGCTGACGAACTTATTGGTGAACAGGGAGATGTTGTTCTCGTAAATGTCCACGTCTTTAAAGACTTCATTAATAGCAGCCTGCATACCTTGTTTGGAAAGGAACTCATCGACTCCTGCCTGCTTGCGTCCCTTCACCCACTGCTTTTCAGAATGGGGAGATTTGCGGTAGTAGTCCGTAGCAAGAAGTTCACGGGCAGAGACGGTCAGTATCGGTTTTCCGGTGACGGCAGAGGTGTCTACATATTCTGTCAGGAAATCAAATTTGCGGTATAGCCATTTCTTCTGTTTCTCTTCGTCGAAGTTGTTCAGCGCAAAGGTAGTCTTCTCATAACGGTCGCGCTGCCAGAAGTCTTTCTCATTAGGAGAATGGTCGTCACGGTGTTCTATCATCCGACGGACAAACTCCACAGCGGGATTGTCTTTCTTACGGTAATGCTCGCGTTTAGGCTTCACCAATACTTCGTTGAGCGCGTATGTAGCGGGAGAAAGTGCTACTTTATACGAAAGATTACGTGCCGGATGGATCAGCCGGCTATATTCATTATAACCTACGGTTGAGATCACAAGCACTCCTTCGGAGCGATGAGTTTTGAAATAAAAGCGTCCGTCACTTCCGGTAGTCGTTCCTTCGGTCGTGTTTTTCAGACGTACAGATACATAAGATAAGGGTTCTCTGGTCAGAGAATCAGTCACCACACCCTGCACTATGTATTGGGCACTTAGCGGAATACTGATAGCCAATAAAAGAAAGAGCGCTACTGCACCTTTAATTATTAATCTCATATCTTATACCTTAACATCCTATTGAATTGAGCGGGGCAAAGGTAGGAGGGATTTCAGAACAAAAAAAGGTCTATATAGCGGAAGAACTGTTCTCGTTTGACATTTGATCAGGGAAAAAGAATACGGAATCTGGTCAATCCGTCGGCATAAGTCCGCAGAGAGAAAGTGCAGCCGTGACGCATCAGAACCTCCCGGATAAAGATCAGTCCGATTCCCTGACCATTGGGCTTGGTGGAGAAGAACGGGCTGAACAGCTTCGCTTCCACCTCTTTGCTGATTCCCTTGCCGTTGTCCACCACTTCGACAATGGCAGGAGAAAGGGTGCGGACGATAATCTCTCCATCCTTTTCGATGCTTTCCGCAGCATTCTTGATGATGTTTACCAGTACCTGTTCGAAGAGGGAGGCATCCATTTTTACCTTTTTCAACGTTTCGTCTATCTCCAGACGAAGTTTTATGTTCCGGTCGGCACACATACCTTCCATAAAACGCTTGCATGTAAATGCGAGGTCATTCAGGTCGACAGGCGTGAGCGTCGGTTCGGGAATCTTCACTACATCGGCAAAACGGGTGATGAAACGGCTCATAGAGAAACAGCGTTCGATACATACACGCATGACATCGCAAATATCATCCATGCCTTCTTCGGCAGAAAGCGCCTGCTCTACTGTATCCAGTGTGGAGGTTATTCCGGCAGTAGTGTTGTTCACTTCGTGGGCAATCATGCGGATCACCTTCTCGTAGGCTTTCTTCTCTGCCTTCATCACTTCGTCCGTCAGACTTTCTATCAGGAAGAAGGGGTGCTGAAATCCACGGTCAATAAAAGAGGAATGCGTACATCTATAAATATTCGAATCATTCAGACGGACGGTAGCCGTTTCTCCTTTCGGCACATTTGCCAACTCGGCGGCAAGCGGAGAATCTATCTCGTTCATCTTTTTGCCCAAGACATCTTCCTGACGGACACCCAGCATTTTCTGCGCCATCGGGTTCAGCTCGGAAAGGTCCTCGTCCAATGTGGTGAGGATGACTCCCATCGGAGAGGCTTTAATCAGCAGGTCAAGGAAGTTATTCTGTTCGCGGAGACGGAGACGTTCATTCTTTAGTTGCTCCATCATCCGGTTGAAGACGTTCACAATACGGTCGGCTTCATATTGCCCCACGGGACTTAACCGGCTGCTGAAATCCTGTTCGCGCAACAGTTCCATACCGCTTCCGATAGAGTTCAGCGGTTTCACAATTTTACGATAGAAAAACGGGAGATAACACAGGATAAAAAGGACCAACCCCTCTCCTATATAGAAATAGATCAGGTTCAACCGGCTTGAAAGGAAAAGCAATCCACCCCCCAAGACCAGAAGCAGGAAAACGAGTATACCAAAAAATCCTTTTATACGCATAATAATAGTAAGGTCTATCTGCTAAACACTGATTCCAAACTTCTCCAAACGACGGTAAAGGGCGGCACGACTGATGCCAAGCGCTGTAGCTACCTGACTCAAATTTCCCTTATGACGCTCCAAAGCCTGCAAAATCGTCTGCCGTTCTATTTCATCCAGAGTCATACCAGCAAAGGATGCGCCTTCGGCGACTTTCTGATCTTCGTGACGGATATACTGAGCATCAAAGTCGGCGGCATCAAGCGTCGGCTTTCCATTGACCAGAATCGTACGTTCTACCAGATTCTTCAATTCACGGATATTTCCCGGATAAGGTAAGCGACTCAGAAACTGCAAGGCATCCGCCGAAAATTCGGTGCGAGGAAAACCGTTGGCCTCTGCCTGACGATCGGCAAAGTGACGTGCCAGCAAGGGAATATCCTCCCGACGCTCACGCAAAGCCGGCAGTCTGACGGTAATCAGATTAATACGGTAAAACAAATCTTCGCGGAAAGTACGTTCGCCCACCATCTTGCGTAAATCGGCATTGGTAGCGGAGACGACACGAATATCCGTCTTACGGGGACGGCTGTCTCCCAATACTTCAAACGTCTGATCTTGTAACACCCGCAAGAGCTTCACTTGACAAGAAGGGTCGAGATCACCGATCTCGTCCAGAAAGATGGTTCCTTTGTTCGCCATCTCAAAGCGTCCGATACGGTCGGAGGAAGCATCCGTAAAAGCTCCTTTCTTATGGCCGAACATTTCACTTTCGAACAGACTTTGGGAGATTCCTCCCAAGTTCACTTTGACAAAAGGCTGTTTGGCACGCTGGCTGTTGATGTGTATCGCCTCGGCTATCAGCTCCTTGCCCGTCCCACTTTCTCCGGTGATCAGTACGGAAGCATTCGTCTTTGCTATACGGGCAATGGTATTCAGTACTTCTGTCAGTCCCTGACTACGGCCGATGATATGACGACGGTCGAAAGCGTCATTCTGTTCCTGCGTTGTCTCTTTGGGAGAGCCTGCCAGTTCCAAAGCCGTCTCGATACGTTGCAACAATGCCGCATTATTCCAAGGTTTGGTGATAAAATCGAAGGCTCCTGCCTGCATACCTTGCACGGCAAGCTGTATGCTTCCCCAGGCGGTCATCAGTATCACCGGAGTTTCCGGACGGAATATTTTCACTTGTCTGAGCAAAGTCAGCCCTTCTTCTCCTGTAGTAGAAAGGGTGAAGTTCATATCCATTAAGATTAAATCCGGTGCTACGGAACGCACCACCTCCATAGCTTCCCGGGGACCGGGAACCGTTTGTGCCTCATATCCAGCCCGTTTCAGCATAAAACTGAGTGAAGAGCGTACTGCGTTGTCGTCGTCTATTATTAAAATCATAGCTTAAATTACTTATGACAAAGATATTGTAAATACTCAATACAAGCAACAAATAACCCGATTAATCCCTATTGCCGCACTATTTCATCAAAATCTGCTTCCAACTCCGTGTTAGCCTGGAAATCCCAGAGAGTCAGACTACGGATCTGATAAAAGTAATACCAGTAATAATAAAGCTCGGAGATGTGTTTCCGGCGCGCCTCGTCTTTGGAGTTCTGGGCGTCATTTAAATCCAGCGTGTTGATTTTACCTATCAGGAAGGTTTCAATACTTGTTTTGTAACGTTGCTGCGCTATGCCATCCGCCTCTTTGGCTATCTCCAATTGCTGTGCCTGATTATTGAAATGCTCTACCAGCAAGAATATGTCCTGATTGAAGTTGATCTGTTCCTGCCGTATCTTCGAAAGCACTACATCGCGGTTGCTTTTTGCTACCCGTACCTTCCCGCGTCTCTTTCCCCAGTCCAGAATCGGAATCTGAACGCCTACCTGCACAATCTGATTATCCTGCAAGTTCCTGTAGACACTGGAAAGTTCACGACTCTCTCCTGTATATCCTACGCTGGCAAACAAATTAATGCTACGCAGATTACCACGTGCCGTAGCTACCGCATAATCGGCCTCCAACTGACGGCGACGAATATTCTGAGCAAAAGAATTACGTTCCAGCGCTTTATTCAATACCATATTATATTCCATCTTACCACAATCTACTGATTCGGGAACGACAGGACGGAGGATTTCATCCTCTCCCACTCCCAGAAAGGCACGAAGCTGAAACATCTTGGCATTCAGATCACTTTCGGCTTCGGTCAACGCAGCCTTTGCATTCAATGCCGAAAGTTTTAACTGGAGAAGTTCATTTTCCGAAATCTGTCCCATCTTGCGTTTAGCTATGGCCACTTCGTAAAGCTGATTGACATTCGTTAAGTTCTGACGGGCGGTTCCAAGAGTCTCTTTCGCCAACAGCAGGTCAAAGTAATAGGTAATAGCCCGCATCGTCACTTCTTCGGTAGCTGTGATAAACTCCGCTTTCGCTTCGGCATATCGCACAGGTTCTATACGCCTGTTCCACTTCACATTATTCACACCAAGAATAGGTTGGGTCAGTTTTAAAGTAACAGGAACGGACATCAGATGGCGGTCACCGCTGTTGCCCAGTTGCTTCATATAGTCGAGAGAAGACGTCAGTGAAAGTTGTCCACCGGTAAGCCAGATATTCTGGTCGATGGAAAGTTCACCGGAAAGACCTAAGGCGCTGTTGCGGACAAAGCTGTAAGAACCGTCCGGATTCTGATAGGAGCCGTAAGATTTATTGTAATTAGGCAATGTTCCTTTCAGATTGATTTCCGGAAGAAGATCGGCACGGAATGTGCGATATTCCCAATAAGATGTTTTCAACTCATTCAAGGCAACAGCAGCGTCAACAGACTGCATACGCGCCATAGCGATAGCTTCGTTCAAGGTGATTTCCCTCTCTTTCTGTGCCGATACTGCCAAAGGCAGACAGATTGCAGCCAGAACAAACAATATACTTTTCTTTTTCATTGTACACGGTATTTTCCAGTCAGATAGAATCAAACCATGTGCCAAAAGAATAATACATTTACTATCAACCGGTTAGAGAAATGTATCAGTGTTCATTTTCGGACACTATGCACAGAAATGAACGTTCAGTCTTATTCGCAGAAATTCGGGATGCGCACAGTAAAGCGGGTTCCCCTGCCTACTTCGGAGGTCACAAAGATCGTTCCTCTCAAACGTTCGACAATCGTCTGGCAGATACTTAATCCAAGACCGGCTCCCTGTGTAAAGTTATCCACCTTATAGAATCGTTCGAAGATATGACGGATACCTTCTTCCGAAATGCCGACTCCCGTATCTTCCACAAAGATTCGGGTATATCCGGGGTCTTCATCTTCCTCATATCCGAAAGTAATGGAACCGTAAGTCGTAAACTTGGCAGCATTATTGATCAGATTATTGACGACTTGTTGGAGACGGACATTATCTGTCACCAGGTATTTTTTCTCATTATCGGGCATACGAAGCAGTAGTTCCACTCTCGGAGGCATATTCAGTTGTTGAGAATCATGTACTGTCTTCAGCAGCAGAGGCAAATTATGATTGGCAAACATAAATTCCATTGTTCCTGACTCGATACGAGACAAATCGAGAATATCATTAATCAATGCAAGTAACAATCCGCAATTCTTATTGATCGTTGCTATAAACTGTGCTACTTCTTCTTCGGAAAAGCCGCTTGTATCGCTCAGCAAGTCGGAGAAACCGACAATAGCATTCAGTGGTGTACGGATTTCGTGACTCATATTGGCAAGGAAAGCAGATTTCAGTTTGTCAGCCTGAAGTGCTTTATCACGCGCCTCTCTCATTTCCTGTTCTGCCGTCTTATAGCGTTGGATGCTTTGGCATACACCTAATATATTATATAACGAATCTCTCGTCAGACCGGAAATAACAGAGGAACGGTATTCCCACCATTCATATTCACCATTGGCATTGCGCTGACGGAAATTCAAACGGGTATTGGTTTCTTTTCCCGCCAATGTTTTATCAAAGAGAATACGCATTTCCTTCAAATCCTCCGGATAAACCATACGATCCATTTCGTCGCGGGTGATGGAAGTAATCGACTCATCATAACCAAAACGAGCAAGAAAACCTTGCGGAAAGATGAAACTATTGCTCTCCACATCAAACTGCCAAGGATAAATGGAACTTTCCTCCACGGCCATGTCAAAGAAACGTTTCTGCATTTCTTCATCCGATACGTTGCGTGCCGAAAGTGCCATACCGGTAATCTGTCCGCCGGAATGAATCGGAACAATTTCTCCGGAAACCGGGAAATAATGTTCGCTATGCACTTCTTTCATAAAAGCTCCATCGGGAATAATGACACTTTGCCCGGTTTCTCCCACCTTCTTCAATATCTTGTAAAGGATATCCTGACCGTTATAGTATATTTTGAAAATACTGCCTGCCATCATTCCTTCATAATTCCGTCCGCCCGATTCTGAGGGTAAATGAAGGATCTTCAACAGAGAACGGTTGGTAAAGTGAATATGAAGATCAGTATCATACGTGATCACCCCGTCGCGTATAGAGTGGAAGATATTATCAAACTCATTCCGCTGTTCCACCAGTTTATTCTGCACCAACAAGCGGGTCTGGGCATGTATCCGTCGTTTGGCTTCGCGACGGTTGACACGAATGAGCCACACGATAGAGACGATCAACAATGCCAGGATAGATGGATAAAGAAGAATAAACAATAATTTATATCTTTCCCAATACGGCTGATTAACGATAATACCACTGGAGGAAACCTTATCCGGATCTATATGGAAGAAGTCCAGCTGTTTGTAATCGTAAATAAATCCCTGTTCCGTCTCCGTTACACCCAGTTTCAAGGGAGATTCACCCTTCAACACTCGCGACGCCTTCTTTGCAGCAGACATCGCAGAGGTATAGGCGTCTGCGTCATAAGCAGCAAACACACCATTCATCAGCCCCACATTCTGACTGGAGAAGACCGGTGCTTTGGAGTTCTTGCCTACAAACGAAAGGAACGGTGACCATTTGGGAGCGACCACAACCCGCGCGTAGCTATTGCGGGGATAACAGATAGCCGCAATAATATGATTGGTTGATTCATGCTGGGTATTGTAGAGCTTCATCTTGTAATCCGGATTCTCTTCCTGAAAAAGCTGCCATTCTTGTTTGAAGTCCTCACGTCCCTTGTTACTCAGAAAACTGTTGTCAATCACACATATCACCTCTTTCCGTTGGGGAAATACCTTTTGTGCCTGCTTTAAGATCACATAAAAATCGGGATTAGCGGTGAATCCGCATACATTAGGAAGACTTGCTATAAGTTCTTTATCGGGATATTTGATTCCGAAAAACACAACCGGAACCTGATAAGGCAACGAATCGCCGGAAGAGAAAAGAGTATAGAAAGCCTCATCGCTTGATGTGATAATCATATCCGTCTTCCTGTCACGGGCACGCTGACAAAAACGCCGCATAATCACTTTCTCCGAATTGAATGACCAGAAATCCGCATCCAGATATTCAGTAGTAATATTTACTGTCAGTCCATTCTCCTTGAACCCCTTTGCCAACCCCTCATTCAGGTCGTTGTGCCAGGGAGTTTGCGAGGTATACGATTGGATAAAAAGTATATTGTATGTATGTTCTGCTGCAGCCGCCCGGGCAAAAACAACGAAGAACAAAACTACTAACAAACAGTAATATTGTCGGTTCATAAGCAAAAAACAGCATTGTTTTCAACATTTAGCCCACAAAGATAAGTTATTATATTGAAAACAATGCAAATAGCCTCAGTTTTTTATTCCTCACGCAAGGCTTCTGCCGGCTGCACGCGGATAGCCTGCCGGGCAGGGAACCAGATGCCTATGAGTATCATCAAAGCCATCAAAAGACTTGTCACACAGAATGTGATAAGAAAACGAATGGTACTCCACTCTATACTACCTTCCGTCAGTTCCAGATAACCAATATTATAACAAAGAACAGCAGCGGGCAAAGCGGCCAGTGTCAGCAGCAACAATCCTTCTTTGTTAAGACGGTGCCAGAGCCCCATGCGGGTGGAACCGACTGCAACACGAAGTCCGAGTTCTCCACGACGATGCTGGGTACGAAACCAGAATGTACCGACTATTCCCAACAGGATATTCACCAACAAAAAGCCCATCATCCAAAACCGCGTCTGCATATGATTGACATTGGTACGATTGTAATCCTCACGTATCATCTCGTAATCGTGTACCTTCAGTATAAAAAGATTTCCCACACTGAACTGGGTATCCGACTGTTCCATCAGACGCTCCGGAAAGCCGGGAGCCGTATTCGGCTTTACACGCAGGCAAACTTCTGTATTGAGCGGATACAGGTCATCATTAATCTCGGCCAATTGTGCTTCCGTAAGAGGAATAGCCATATATCGGTCGCTGTAATTTGGCCAAAAATCATTGTAACGTACCTTAGTCGATACGGCAGCTATTTTATAGACGTCTGTAGAATCATCCACATTCACGACTTCTTTTCCCAGCAACGTGCGGTCACCTTTATAATCGTCGGGCCATATATTCTCGCTGAGAACCGCATTTCCGTTTTTTATAGCCTGCATTAAAGGCTGATATCCCTGTCCATCCGCACTTTGATAACGGAATACCTGAAAAAACTCCGGTGTTACCGGACGTCTCAACGGACTGCGCACCAGCGTATCAAGGCGAAAACGGATACCGGAATTACTTCCTATATACGGACGTGCATTTACTGATATCGAGACAGCCTCCACTTCCGGCAAGCGACGGAGACGGTTAGCCAGTTCGACAATGTCTTGTCCCGTCGTCGTTTCTTTCTGCCCCTTCGGAATATAAGAATCACTCTTATTGTTTTTCAGACTGAGTTCCAGATAGTAAGTATTGGTGATGTCATATCCCAGCGGTTCGTAATAAGTACGCGCTGTTGCATACGTCCAATCGACAATGTACCACAGCACCACGAAAACAATCAGCAATTCTGCCCACAGCCACCCGTTCGAGCGACGTTCGTTCCATATTTGTTTTAACAGTTGCATCTTCTTAAAAATTAGTTTGTTGAATGTTTCGGTTATCTCTCATTGATGGCATCCACAATATTTGTCCGTGTCACTCTCCATGCCGGAATGGCAGCACTCAATAAATTAAGTGCAAAGCAGGCAAAGAATGCGAGTACGAACACAACAGGATCAAACAGCAGATCCATACACATGGTCCGCAAATCCGTCACACCATTACCCATAAAGTCAATAGAAAACAGCATACTTCCCAAGAAAAAAGTTGCGCCATAACTCAGAATTAATCCGAGCACTCCACCCAACAGTGAATAAAGCATATTCTCAGAAAGCACCTGCATCATCAGTTCGCGTCTGGGCGCACCGAAAGCTTTTCGAACGCCGATTTCGGAAAGGCGTTTGCGCATACGCGACAATGTCAGTCCGGAAAGGTTGACAGCAGGTACGATCAGCAGAATGATTAACGTTATTATATACTGACGAACAGCCTGCTTCACAGCCGGAGGATTATTGGCAGAATATCGTTGTGCCGCCACAAAATAAGTATCCGGCTGGTCACGATAAAGCAATTCATAATCCGGATAACCTTCCATATATCTGTCTCTGAGACGTTCAGCTTCCATACGGATTGCCGGAAAGTCATCCTGAGATTTAGCCAGAATGTAGACACTCACCATTCCCATAATTCCATATTCACCCCAACTGGCGGTAAATGCATCTGTTGAACTTAAAGGAATCCAAATCTGGGCATAAGCATACCGCGCCAGTTTGGAAACGGGACGTACAACTCCACAAATCATATAAGCGGAGTGATTTAAAAGGAATGTTTTTCCGACTACATCCGACGTTCCGAACAATTGCCGGGCTATATCCTCAGATATTACTGCTTTTGTTGCACCGGCATCAAAAGTTGCCTTATCAAACGGATATCCCGAAAGGAAATCGAACTTAAATACTTTCCAGAAATCATCATCCACCTGCAATACGCTGCAACTAACCTTTTCTCCCGCTGGCTTGGCAGCCAGCATCGTTTCAGAGAAACTACTGGTAATAGATACAGTTTCGGGCGTAGTCATTTCTTTAAAACAGGCTTTCGCTGTCTTATAAGAAACAGGTCCGTTACTCTGCCAGTTTTCGTTTGCCTTATACTGAAACCCCGCATACCTGAAAATCAACATACGGTCACGATAGCTTTCCGGAGCAAAGGGTGCAATAGTAGCACGCAATGTGATCACAATCACCATAATCATAGCAATAGCCAATGCCGTACCTATGATAGAGATAGAAGAAAGTAACTTATTCTCCTTCAACAGGTGAAGTGCTTGTTTGAAATAGAGTTTTATCATTGTAATCTCATTATCTTCTCATTCATTTTCATACTTATCAGAATCCCCAGCCTTTCGTGCTCACATCCGGACATTTCAGGCCTTTATGATTGATTCTGCCTACTCCGTCACGCTTCAGGGAAGCTCTGTCCGCCTTGCCGGACAATGTGATATTTCCGACTCCATCCACTTTGGCTTTCACAGTGTTGCAATTTACATTGACGTTCATATTCCCCACCCCGTCTACCATTAATTCCAACTCATCACAATGGAGCTTTTTCACCTCACAGTTCCCCACTCCGTCGAGTTTGAAAGTTATATTTTTCAGCTTCAGGGTTTCTTTGGCATTGAAGTTGCCGACACCATCGATCTTTACATTCTTCAAATCAGGGGCTGTGATATAGAACGTTAGGTTCTTGACGTTTTTTACATTCTTCTGCTTATATTCGATAACCAATGTTTCTCCTTTTACCGTTACTTTTGTTTTATCGACATATTCAAAAGGACCTTCCATCCGACAGGAATAAGTATCAGACTGAGTGAAAATAATGTTGCCTACCGACCGCAGATTGATAGCGGAAAATTCGCCTACTTTACAATCTTCACTCACATTTTGTGCCCAAAGCGGGCAAAGGGCTACACTTAATAATACCGCAACAGCAGTTATAAAAATATTCTTTGTCATGATTAGCTTTTTTAGAGTTTAAAAGGAGATTACTGTACCTGACGGCCATCGAAGAAACGGATAGTTCTTGAAGTCTGTTTCGCCTGTTCTTCATTATGTGTCACCATAACGATAGTGCGGCCGTCTTCCTTATTCAGCCGATGGAGAAGTTCCATGACTTCGGCACCCATCTTAGAATCCAGGTTACCGGTAGGTTCATCGGCAAGAATTATCTCCGGATGACCGATAATTGCACGCGCTATGGCCACACGCTGACACTGACCACCGGAAAGCTGTGTCGGAAAGTGATTCATACGATGACTCAATCCGACTTTTTCCAGTACCTCCTTCGCCAAACGCTTGCGTTCACCGCTGCCGATACGACGATAGAGTAACGGTAACTCAACGTTATCCATCACATTGAGTGAATTAATCAGATGGAAAGACTGGAATACAAAGCCCAGTGTTTTGTTACGGAAAGCCGCCAGTTGCTTATCTTTCATTCCCTCAGTGTGCGTACCGTTAATTTCAACAGTTCCTGTTGTGGGTGCATCAAGCAGTCCCATAATATTCAACAAAGTAGATTTGCCACATCCGGACGGCCCCATAATGCTTAGAAATTCTCCGCGGTCTACGGTCAGATTCACGTTTTCCAGTGCTACCGTTTCAATCTCGTCCGTACGGTAAATCTTAGAGAGAGAGGTCAATGTTATCATAACTATAAGTATTTAATTTAGATCGTTTTCATCTCATTTTCAGCTTATTCTTGTTCTTATAAGAACTCATGTCACTGACTACCACTACATCTCCCGGTTGTAAGCCACTCACCACTTCCACATATTCAAAGTTGGAATCGCCCAGCTGTACTTTACGTTTCACCAGTTCGTCATCAGATGTCCGGACAAAAAGTTCATACTCACCACGTCCCACATAGAAAGAAGCGTTTGCCATCCGCATCACATCTTCCTTCACGGCATTCATCACATAAACGTCTGTTTTCAGTCCCGAACGTAAACGGGGGTTGTTATCGTCTTTCAACTGCACTGTAAAAGAAATGACTCCGTTTTTAGACAGGGGTGTCACACTGCTGACCGTTCCTTCCAGTTTGTCATTGCCTATCTTTACAACCGCTTTTCCTCCGGCAGCTACCCGGTCACCGTAGGTATCGGCTATTTCACCTTCTACCTTAAAATGACTTAAGTCTGAGATGATGGCCACCTGTCCGCCTTGTGAAATCTGAGCACCGATCTGATTATTAATATAGGTGAGAATCGCTTTACGCGGAGACCGAATCTGGGCATCGTCCAGTGTACGCTTCATTTCGGCAAGACTTTTACGGAAGATATTGAAATCCAGTTCCTGCACTTTCAGTTCGGCTGCCGCTACTTCTTTTTCGTTCTTATATTGCTGTTGGAGCTGTTCGTATTCCAGTTGTGCTACGTTATAGCTCAATTCTGCCTGGCGCACTTTATCTGTTGTTCCCGCTCCCAGACTGTCCAAATAGTGTTCGTTCCGAAGTTCCACTTTCATGCGGCTCAATTTCATGGCAGAGACCTTAATCTGCATCGCCATATCGGAAAGTTTCGTCTGATTATTGACGCGAAGCTGATCCAGCTTATAGCGACGCATCTGTTCTTCGTCAAGCAGTTTTTTATATTCCGTTTCCGTGCTCTGAAGGTCGAGTTTCAGAATCGGAGTACCGATTTCCACACTATCCCCTCCTTTTCTGTATACCTCAACGATACGACTGTTAATGGGAGAATTGATGATTTCTTCAAATGCAGGGACTACCTTACCGGAGGCGCTGACACTAACTTCAATCATTCCCTTATCAACTGTAGAAAGTACCAGATCCTTTTTTTCCACTCCTGTCCGCATGACAGATATAAGTATGCCGATAACAACTATACCGGCTACTCCTATCGATGAATAACGGATGATCTTTTTATTGCGTTCTTTGTTACGCACTTCTTTGGGTATTTCTCTGTCCATATCTAAGTATTTACAATTTCACTATCAGTTGTTTTACCTTTTATTATACCAAATCTATGCCAAAAGTATAATCAACTGATTAACAGAGAATAATAAAAAAGAGAAGGTGTCCGATATCGGACACCCTGTACGAATTTACCGTTCAAAAAAACATGGTGTCACTATACTGTTATTATAGTGTCACTATCTTCTTGTTATAGTGTCACTATACCGACCGGATAGTGACACCATCGCAAAACGGTGCTATACTATTTCTTTTGAGTTTGGTTGCGGTTCTTGTTTGGCCGGTTGCGGCTCCTGCATGAGGTCTTTCCCCCAATGGGTAGTTGCCTCAATTGCTTCCCGGTCACGGATCTCTTTCGCCTTGCGGGCATAGACAATCATTCTCATGGACTGATCATAGGTGAAGTAATTCCATACCCAGTTCAACAACACCACTACTTTATTGCGTACTCCCAGAATAGAGCGCAGATGCACTACCAGCCACATTACCCAAGCAAACCATCCCTGCATCTTCACCTTACTGAATTCCGCCACGGCACGATTACGCCCGACAGTCGCCATCGCCCCCAAGTTACGATAATGAAAAGGCTTCATCTCTTTTCCTTTTTCCAGGCGAATCAGATTCTTTGCCAACAATTCTCCTTGCTGGATGGCAACTTGTGCCAGTTGAGGATGTCCGTTCGGATAATCTTCGTCGCCGGAAAGAATACATAAGTCACCAATGGCAAATACATTATTCGTTCCTTCTACCCGATTGAAGGCATCTACTTTGATACGGCCTCCACGACCGATTACGGACGTATTCATATTCCCGAAAGAAACTCCGGTCACTCCACTTACCCAAATAAAAGTACGGGTAGCAATCTCACTGCCGTCTTCAAGTGTCACCTTATGGTCACGGTAATCCGTGACACG
>OJNL01001317.1_pt1 | contig 14419 bp, 6 predicted proteins | sample 1597581 | NCBI WGS metagenome assembly OJNL01 (sample SAMEA2452133, study PRJEB22498) | human gut metagenome | biome: human feces; feature: human gut; material: feces | place: Australia | collected 2012
GCTATGGTCTGGCGTTTATCCGTGCCGTTGAATGGATCAAGAAGAACTTGCCGGGTGCGAAGGTGAGTGGTGGTGTAAGTAATTTATCTTTCTCTTTCCGAGGGAACAATCATGTACGCGAGGCTATGCATTCCGTATTTCTATATCATGCGATCGGGAAGGGGATGGATATGGGTATCGTGAATCCGTCTACCTCCGTACTTTATGAGGATATAGAGCCGGAGTTCCGTACCTTGTTGGAAGACGTGATCTTGGCACGCCGTCCGGAAGCTGCCGAGGAATTAATTACTTATGCTCAAAATTTACATGTTCAAGCTTCCGGAGAAACTCCGGAGAAGCATGAGGCTTGGCGTGAGCTTTCATTGAAGGAGCGTTTGGAACATGCCTTAATCAAAGGGATCGGAGACTATTTGGAGGACGATTTACAAGAAGCCTTGCGGATTTATCCGCATGCCGTGGATATAATTGACGGTCCGTTAATGAGCGGAATGAATAAGGTCGGCGAGTTATTCGGTGCCGGAAAGATGTTTCTCCCTCAAGTCGTGAAGACCGCACGTACGATGAAAAAGGCCGTGGCTATTTTACAACCGGCCATTGAGTCTGAAAAGAAAGCTTCCGGCTCCGCAAAGGCCGGTAAAGTGATTTTCGCTACGGTAAAAGGGGATGTACATGATATAGGTAAGAATATCGTCTCTATCGTATTGTCTTGTAATAACTACGAGGTGATTGATTTAGGGGTAATGGTTCCCGCAGATGTGATCATAAAGAAAGCGATCGAGGAGAAACCGGATCTGGTTTGCTTATCCGGCCTGATAACCCCTTCTTTAGAAGAGATGGCGCATGTTGCGGACGAGATGCAGAAAGCGGGACTTACGATTCCTATGATGGTGGGTGGCGCTACGACCTCCAAATTGCATACGGCGGTGAAGATCGCTCCGCATTATGATTATCCGGTGATTCATGTGCTGGATGCCTCACAGAATCCGTTGATCGCCGCCAAACTATTGAATCCAGATACCCGTGACGCTTATATCAGGGAGTTGGAACAAGAACAAGAAGCCTTGCGTGCCTCTTTAGGGCAGAAGAAAGAGACCTTGGCTTCTCTTTCAGAGGCTCGTAAGCATCCGATAGAAATAGATTGGACCGGGTATACACCGGTTGTTCCGGCCCGGATGGGGGTACATGTTATCCCTTATATCCCCTTGGAAGAAGTGATTCCTTATATCCACTGGACCTTCTTTTTTAGCGCATGGAAATTGAATGGGGAAAAGGATCGTGCGAAAGCCGCTGAGGCGATGCAATTGCATAAGGACGCTGTCAGGCTTTTAGATCGGCTGGTCAATATGAAGGTTGAATATTGTAAAGCGATTTACGGATTTTTCCCAGCGAATAGTGAAGGGGATACGATCCGGATGGGAAATACTGTTCTTCCTTTATTACGGCAGCAAGCGAAAAAGGAGGAAAGTATCTACAAATGTCTTTCCGATTATGTATTGCCGGTTTCTGAAGGACGGACCGACTATGTGGGAGCCTTTGTGGTTACGGCAGGAGCTGGTGCGGATGAATTGAGGGATGAATTCGAGCGAGAAGGCGATACCTATAATTCAATGTTGCTGCAAACCTTGACCGATCGCCTAGCGGAAGCTACAGCCGAATATCTTCATGAGAAAGTACGTAAAGAATATTGGGGATATGCTAAAGACGAATCCTTGTCTATCCCGGATCTTTACAAGGTGAAATACCAAGGAATCCGTCCGGCTATCGGTTACCCTTCTCTACCGGATCAATTATTGAATTTCACATTGGATGGATTGCTTGATATGTCGCAAATTGGTGTTTCGTTAACCGAGAATGGTGCCATGTATCCTACGGCTTCGGTCAGTGGAATTTATATTGCTCATCCCTCTTCTCAATATTTCATGATCGGTTCTATCGATGAGGAGCAATTGAAAGATTATGCGAGCCGCCGGAATTTAACGGAGGAGCAAGTCCGAAAGTTATTGAGTAGGAATATAGGATAATTTAGTAGCATCACTGCAACCCGGGTTGCAGTGATGCTACAATGCCTGTGCAGTAATACTGCAACACCTATTGCAGTAACACTGCATAGGCATTGCAGTAAAAAATCGATCAATACGATCTATCTGCCATAGTAATGCTTGGCGGAAGGAACCATGATAACGTTCAATTCCGGATCAGCCATGTCTGGATCGATCGGGAACATCGGTCTCACGATATTCTTATAGGGAAGCTTCTTGAAGTCCTGATCCACGCCTCCCCTTGTAAAAGCCATCACCCAATCCGCTTGTATATTGTACCATTGGGTTACAAGGTAACCCTGTTTAACCATTACGATATCCATTTCCTTCGGGTCAATTCCTGAACCCTCTAGGTTTGGAGTGGGAGACGATGTGCCTACTACCACATAAACGCTTCCGGTCTTTACGATAGCGATATCTCTTTTCCGTCTCCATGATTCTGCGTTCTTGTCTTCTTCCGGACTGACATAAACCACGGTACCCGACAATTTCACGGGACCTTCGTAGGAATTATCGACCATGGCACCTGCCATGCCTTCTACGTGTCCGCCTACGCCGACCTTACGTGCCTGCTTAACCACTTCTTCTCCCGGGATGGAGCAATAAAGAACGCTCTTTCCCTTATCAGTCTGGAATTCCGGGCGTTTCAAGAGCCTCGCCAAAGTCCAAGTGACCTCACCTGAACCACCTCCACCGGGATTATCTCCCATATCACTGATAAAGAAAGGCTTCTTTTTACTTGCTACTGCCAGATCGATACATTTCTCGAGCGAATATCCCGGAGCTTCCAGCGAGAACTGCTTACGGACATCCCAGAATTTCTGGGCGAGTTTCTTCGCCCCGACTTTAACCTGTTCCTCATCGTCACCGTAAACCATCACGGTTCCTTGGTTCCGTGGGTTGTCTCCCCAAACATAACCGATCCAGATCCCTGCGTCTATCACTCCGGGCATGGCTTCAACCTCGGGAACCAATGCGTACAGCGATTTCGCAGGCTCGACACGGGTACTCGACCATTCGCCGGAAACTAGGACAGGAACAGCAACCCATGCCTTGTATGCCGGACGCCCTTTCCCTGATTCAAGACGTTCCAACAAATTGACAACCCCTCGCCGATGTGATTCACGAGAATCCGCATGCGGTGCTTGACGATAAGTCGTAATTAAATCGGAGTTGAGAGCTACCAACCAAGACGTATTTCCGTGAAGGTCCATCGTGGTGGTAGTCAAGACATCGTTTCCGATCAAGCTACGCACCTTCTCCATGAATTCGCCCTCGGGATCGGCTACGCCTTCCACGCTACAAGCTCCGTGGTTATAAAACCAGAAAGCGTCATATGGCATATTGGCCTTGATCATCTCCAATGTTTTTTCCACAAACGCGTCGTACGATTCTTTTGTCACGGGGCCTCTTCCACCGCCATAGCCAATCTGCGTGGGAAGCCAAGTGGCCGCCTGTCCCATTGCGGAGTCAGGGCTGAGATAGTCCGGCATTCTTACTGGGTGTCCTACGAGCGGCTGCCTATTCGGGACGAACACGCTGTTTTCTATCTGTATACCGGCAATACCGATACGAGGTTTTTTCTTCTGTCCAAAGGCCTCTCCAACGAACGATACGGCCAAGAGACAGATTCCGAGCAATACTAAATTCCTTTTCATGCTATTATGATTTTTGCGAATTGTTATTTCCTTATTAATTAGTTATTAAACCGTCACTAATATCAATCTCGGTTTGAGGTATAGGCAATACTTCCGCACCGGCGCTGAAAGGAGTTTTAGCTCCAAATTCCGCCTTCTTGGTTCCGTTAAAGACTTTCTCTCCCCATCCTACACGTACCACGTCAAAGAACCGGAAGCCTTCCATTCCAAACTCCAGATGACGCTCGTTCATGATGTCTTCAAACAATTGGCTTCCTGTATGGTTTTTAGGAGCCAAGTTGACATGGCTTCTTACCTCATTCAAATACTTTTGCGCATTAGCGATATCGCCGCTGAAATAACAAGCCTCGGCATAGTTCAAATATACCTCCGCGAGGCGGATAAGCCTGAGGTTCGTGGGTTGATTATTTCCCCGATTCTCCTCTCTTTGCCCGGGTGCGAGATATAATTTGCGATTGTACCAACCGGTTCGGTCGTCCGTAACGGGTGCCACATCGCCTTTGGCTGCGGTCTCGATCTCTATGGCCTCTTCCGTGGAAAGGAGAGTGGTCTTCTTTCGTATGACATCCCCCTCAGCATCATAAGCGTCCGCCAAGGCCTGTGTAGGTTGCGCGCAACCGAAGCCGATCGTCATGTTTCGGGGCATAGACATCAGCACGTGACGGTTACCGTTATTTACATTATACGAACTTTGGGTGGAAGAGACATACATATTCACTTCTAGAATAGAAGAGGAGCAGTGCTCGCCGTCCAGTGAGAACTGCCAAGTGTAATCTTCCGGAGCTACTAGGCTATACTCTCCCCCGCACTCATTCTGGAATTTCTCGAAAGCCTTTTTTACCTCATCGTATTTTTTCTCATACAGATAAATACGTGTTTGCATGGCGATGGCCGCGCCTTTGGTAATCCTTCCCGCATAGCTTGACTCGTAGTTAGCCACCTCACTTTTCTTAGGTAATACGCTAACCGCATCGTTCGGGTCTTGCTCGATAACCGAGTATATCTCTTCGACAGACGCACGTCCGAGTCTCTCATGATCGAGATCCAAGACTCCCGTATAGCAAGGAACACCACCAAAGGTTTTCACAAGCTCGAAATAAGTATAGGCGCGAATAAACTTGGCCTCACCGATCATCTGTTCCTTGTCATACTTCGAGAATAGGGCATCGTCTGCCATTTCCATATCCCGTATAAACAAATTGGCCTTATTAATACATTGGTAAGAATACCGATATTTGTTCAAGATCTCGGTATGATCCGCTTGATACTGATAATTCTCCAGCAACGTGAAGGTTTGTGCGTCGTTCGAAGAACCGCTGTAGGTCGCGTCATTCGACAACACGTCGCCGAAACATTGCATTGACCATGTGTAACGGAAGTCCTTCATGACGGAATAGACAGCGGTCAGACGCAAGAAAGCTTGTCTTTCCTCTGATATCTCTCCAGCCTCCGGACTTCCTAACGGAGCTAAATCCAAATCTGCACAACTGCTGAATCCTGTTAAAATCGCTAGTACGATTCCTATGATATATTTGTTTTTAAACATGACATTATAAATTTTAAAAAGTAACATTAATACCTCCGGTGAATGAAATGTTCTGAGGATAGATACCGTAATCTATGCCTCTAGACAAAGAGCTGGACTGACCCACTTCCGGATCCATACCCGAGTAACTGGATATCGTAAACAAGTTCTGGCCGCTTACATAAAAACGTACTTTTTGTAGTTTTATCCTCTGCGTGAGAGAAGCGGGCAGGGTATAACCTAGCTGGGCGTTTCTCAAGCGGAAATAAGTCCCGTTTTCTACGTACATGTCCGAGAAGCGGTCATTGTCGTTTACGTCCGTAGCCGTCAGGCGAGGGATGTCCGTATTTGTATTATTTGGTGTCCAATAGTTCATTAACGCTCTATCCTTGTTCGTTATATCGTTCGGGAAGTAGGTGTAATAACGCATCGCGTTGAATATCTGATTACCGATTGTTCCACCAAACTGCAAATTGAGGTCGAAGCCTTTCCACGCCATACCCATGTTGATACCGTATATGATATCCGGAATAGGATTACCGATCATGCATCTATCACTTGAGTCTAACTTGCCATCGCCATTCGTATCTACGAACAATACATCGCCCAATTCGGCATTAGGTTGGAAATCCGCCCGCTTAACGGCATTCAACTGTTCCTGTGTTTGGATAAGCCCGTCTGTCTTATAGCCCCAGAACGCGCCGATAGGCATACCTTCATTCGTATAGGTGAGGTACATGCTTCCGTTTCGGAATGGTCCATCGGAGATTGGTGTGCCACCATTCAATTTCGTCATGCGGTTACGGATGGTCGACATATTTACTCCCACGTTGTATTCGAAACCGCTTTCGGTCTTGTCTCTCCACTCGAGATTCATCTCGATACCGCGGTTGTTCGCCTCGCCGATATTGGTGTAGGTGTTGCTGGCATATCCCATGTAGATAGGCATAGGAGCGGCCAGCAGCATGTCCTTCGTTGTCTTGTAATAATACTCGAAGCTGAAGACCATGCGGGTGTTAAAGAAGCTTGCGTCAAGACCGATATTCAGAGATTCAGTGGTTTCCCATTTAATATCCGGATTGCCCAATCTGCTCACGGCAATACCTTGATACAAGGTCTCATTCTCTCTCGCTCCGAATAAAGCGCCGTATTGCGTACTCAATGACAGCAAACTACGATCCACATAATTGGTGATATTCTGATTTCCGATCTGTCCCCAGCCCCCGCGGAGTTTCAAGGAGGAAACCCATTCGGCGTTCAATTTCTGGAAGAACGGTTCGTTGTCGATTCTCCAACCTAGAGCGAACGAGGGGAAGTTACCCCAGCGATTCTTGGAAGAGAATTTAGAGGAGCCGTCTCGCCGGAAAGTGGCCGTAATAAGGTATTTGTTATTGTAATCGTAGTGTAGGCGGCCCAGATAAGACATCAAACCATATTCCGTAGCGCTATTGCTGGCCGTGGTCTTGTTCTTGTCCAGCGTAGCGTCTATATAATGCAGGTTATCCGACTCTCCGATAAGATCTCTCGCGTTTACGCTCAAGGTTTCCTGCTTACCCCATTCGTTGGTATAACCTACGAGAGCGGATATGGAGTGCTTCTCGGCAAACGTTTTCTCATACGAAAGGGTATTCTCGAACGTATAGTAGTGCCCTTTGGTCTGCGACTTCGATAAACTACTCTCTAAATTTCTTTGGCTTGAGGATACCTCATAGACAGGCGAGAAGGTTTTATTGTCTACCCTTCTGATTTCCGCTCCGAAGCTACTCTTGAACTTCAATCCTTTTATAATCTGCCATTCCCCATACATATTGCCGATGAAAGCAAGTTTCTCCCGCTGATTATCCCGATACATGATACTTGCCAATGGGTTATAGTAGTCAATATAAGGAGAGTAACCATATGAACCGTCTGCGTTTTGGGCGGGAGTTACCGGATCCAAACGGATTGCGTTACTTACGACACCATAGTCGGAGTCGTACACATTACTACTGTTGCGCTCACTAATACTTGCGTCGGTAGATCTCGCGATCGACGCGTTGGTACCCACTACCAAATGATCTTTGAGCACCGTTTTTTCCGTGCTTTGACGGACACTGAACCGTTCGTAGTTGGATTTCTTGACGTTCCATCTTGGTTGATATAGTTCAAGCCCAGATTGAATTTATAGTCGTTCTCTTTACCACCGCTTATGCCGACACTGTAGTTATGCATAAAGGCCGTATGCGTAATCTCGTCCATCCAATTGGTGGAAACATTACGATTAACAAGGGCCAAGTTGATGGGAACGCTCCTCACTGTGTTCAACTGTTCCTGATAGTCGTACCATTCTGGACCTGACATCAAATCGAGATTATTCAATATTTTGTTCATACCCCAATACGCATCGAGCGTAACGGTGGTTTTTCCAGCGGCGCCTTTTTTCGTAGTGATAAGGATTACGCCGTTCGCACCACGGGAACCGTAGATAGCGGAAGCGGAAGCGTCTTTAAGCACCTCCATAGACTGTATATCCGATGTGTTCAGGTAGTTTATATCCGTCACGGGCATCCCGTCCACGACGAACAATGGTTCCGCGTCATTTACCGTACCGACACCTCTGATACGGATCGTGGCGGCGGAACACGGAGATCCGGAACTGGAAGTGACGGATACACCGGTAGCCAAGCCTTGCAATGCGGTAGAAACATTGGCCACTGCTTGGCGAGCGATTTTCTCCTCGCTCACGGACGAGATAGCCCCCGTGATATCACTTTTCTTCATCGTACCGTAGCCAATCACTACCACCTCATCCAACTTTTGTGTGTCCTCTTGCAAGGAGATGCTTAAAACCGATTTATTGCCTACCGGAATCTCCTGGTTCATATAACCGATATAGGACACTTGCAAAATAGCGTCTTTGGCTACTTCCAACGTGAATTTTCCATCTATATCCGTTATTGTCCCGTTTGTTGTCCCTTTTACCATCACATTGGCGCCAATTATCGGCATACCGGTAGCATCAATCACGGTTCCGGTGATCTGACGGGTGTTTTGTTGCGGGGTGGATACGATTGATGGTTTCTCTATAATCTTGATGTCGCTTTTAATGCGCATGTTTGGGGAGTGTACGGAAGCGTATACACCTGTGGTAAAAATAAATAGCGGGATTGAGGTTAACTTCATGACTCTGCCCAATTTAGTTTTTGTGTTTAATCGGGGGTTAGATTCCCCCTTACAAATTTCATTCATACATTTGTAATGTTTTAGTGTTAGTATTAATTGATTTAAAGGCGTTTAGAAACTTGTTTGGCTGGATTATATAACCATATCTTCCAGCCAGTTTCCTTGCTAGATATGGTTCATGATGGCTCCTGTTTCATAGGCTCTCCTTTTTTTAAGATTAACAACTTCTGTTTATTTTATAATAGCTCGTTAATAACCCTTGGTGAAATAAAAAATCATGTTTAGACAGTATTGTATATTGTTTATATTTAGCAAATTAGAGATGCTTGATCATCTGATTTACGACAATTATATACACTACTTATATGCAATATTTGCGAAATTTATCGACATCTGCAAGCAATAGTCCATTAAATTTTTATTAAATCGACAGAAAACACAAACAAGCCCTAATGATTGCTTATGTTTTGTTATTTTTCACTACATTCACAGCGTGAAACGGACGCTACTACTCATCAAGTAGTGTCTTTTGACACAAAAACAAAATGGAAATAAAGAACAGGGTAATATTCGCTTTAAACTCTTGTAAATTAATTTTGTATGGTCAATCATTTCAAGATTGACTAACAGGCGTGGAGTGTCATTAATCGTAGTTTTTTATGGAAGATAATGGTTCATTGAGAATAAGTTTCTGGTTTGTTGCCTGTACGATAGCCTATTACGATTGTTCTTAAATGATTATGTATTAAGTGACTAAAGTTTCTTCCTTGATTTTGAGATAAAAATTTTAGTCATTCATGTATTAGTGTTGAATTTATTGTTGATGAGAATATTATGGAATATCAAAGGATAAATAAGGAAAAAACATCAAAGACTGTCCAAGAACAATCCTATGGTGGAAATTTGCGGTTTGAGGATAATCGTTTAGAACATATAACGCAAAGACAATCATTACGGTGGTTTCCTGAAAAAGAAGGGTGTGTGTGCGGAGTAAGTGTAGTTCAGCGTGATATAGAAAACGAAACGATTGTTTCGGGTTGCCTTGATGTGGGTGCAGTCAAAGCCTTTTTTGAATCATTTGATAAAGCTGCAAATCAAGCCTATATGTATGTGATTTCAGTACCAGGGCTAGGTGCTTTCGCTAATTTAGATGGTCATACTATTTTATGGAGTGAGATTTGGGATGATTTTTTATTAGGAAAAGTTAATCCTATGATCTCACCTGCGTTTGGATATGTCATTGAATCTTTAATATCTAGTTCAATAACAGGATTCAGACCATCTGCTCCAACTGGATATTCGGTTGTAAATCAAGTGACACATGGGAGTACTATACCTGATTTTGTTTTAAAGGATATTTCAGGTAAAGAAATCGCTTGGCTTGATCTTACAGCTAGCAATAGTGTAGGACACATTTTTACCAAGATAGGCTGGGGTAAAAATGTGAAAACTTATGCTGAAATAACATATCCATCTCTGACTTCAGCTGATTTGGATATGATGAAAAAAAATAAAGATAATACAGGAACAATTAGTGCTGGTGATTTCCAGAAAAGAAAAGAGGCTGCAAAAGTGGAATATGAGCGAAGAAAAGAGATATGGATAAAAATGGGAGAGGCATTTAGAAAAAAAGAATATAAAGATACGGTTTATTGCTTATTTACAGACGAAAGAAAAAGAGACTTTATACAGGAAGTTCTAAACGATAAATTTAAGACTACTATAGACAAAAGTATGGTTCCTAGTATTTTAGCCGCAATGGGAGTGAATGCAGTCCCTTGGGAATATACGATAGGATATGTGGCGAATGTACGTTTAGGAGAGGCTTGGCTTATCGATCATTATTCAGTCTAATATTTTTCGAATCAGAAAGTCACTAATTCGCTTAATTATGTCAATTTGTTATTTCTCTCTCCTTCTGCTTCTCGTATTTGAGATAGGATAGGGTGTGTGTTTATTATATGCGATTCTCCGGTTGTTAAGCTCTGACGAATAGAGTGTGTATGAAGGAAAATACTTGCAGTTTGCTTTCTTTTTATCAATATCCGCCGAATTATTATATCTCTTGTTTCTGAAAACTAATAAATGCCTCCTGAATGATATTTGAAAATCAGTCGACTTTTTTGCCGTTCTAGAGCGCAAAGGCTCTATATAGTCTCGTTTTTCAGTGTACAAAAGATTGAGATTAGGAGTAGATCCCAGCTAAATTAGAGCAAGTGCCGGATAATCCGAACTAGATGCCGGGTAGATGTCGGTTATCTGCCGGGAAATAGAAATTATAAGCCGACTAAATACATACAAGTTCAGGATATATCCTAAAAAATGTGCTGTTTTGGGTACTAAATTCCATAATAATCGGTTTAAAAGCAATTGTTTTGAAAAAGTCTGTGTTTGAAATATATTTAAGAAGTTAACATTATGATAGTGTTTCGGTAATTCTTTTTGCATTCAGATAGTATGGTTATATTTGTCTATTCATTTCAAATATTATTAAAAAACAGAGAGATATGGATGAGAAAGGATTCGTGGAAGGGGTGAGAAGGTATATGTCCCAGTTACGAGAGGAAAAGCGTTATTCCTCCGCCAAAAGTTATCAGGATGCGTTGAACTCCTTTATAAAGTATAGTGGAACAGAGAACATTTCCTATTCGGATATCAATAAGGCCAATCTTCACCGATATGAGGCTTATTTGTTGGAAAACGATTGCATGCGTAATACGGTCTCCACGTATATCCGCCGTTTGCGTTGTATTTATAACAAGGCGGTGGAGAATGGTGATGCGGAATATATCCCCGGTTTGTTCCAAGGAGTTTTTACGGGAGTGGAGAGTAAGCGCAAGAAATCCCTATCCTTAGAGAACCAACATAAGTTGATGACGGTGAAGGTAGAGAGTGAGGTGCTAAGGGAGACACAACTGGTCGTTTGTTTGTTGTTTCAGTATGCAGGAATGTCGTTCGTGGACTTCGCCCACCTAAAAGAAAGGAATATCAAAAACGGGATATTGGACTATAATCGGCAGAAGACAGGCACACCGATGAGACTGGAAATCTTGGATACGGCAGAATTGATGCGCAAGGAATTAATGGGTGACAAGAAGCCGGCCTCAGGCTATTTATTCCCTTTTTTGAGTGGAACGAAGACGGGCTATGAGGCATATCTCGAATACAATGCGGCCCTATCCCGATTCAATCGAAATTTGAAGGCGTTGAAAAAGGCCGCTGGAATAGCATCGGATGTTACTTCTTATACGATCCGCCATTCCTTTGCCATGGCATTGAAAGAGCAAAATGTCCCTATAGAAATGATCAGTGAATTATTGGGGCATAAGTCTATCAAGACCACCCAGATTTATCTGAGAAGTTTCTCTTTAGAAAAAATGACAGAGGTGAATAGCACTTGCTTTGGTTGTGTCTATAATTATGTGTCGAAAGTGGGATGAGGCTACTTAGTGAGTAGCGTTTGTTTCACGCCGCAAATGTAGTAAAAAATAACAAAAAACAAGCAATCATTAGGGTTTGTTTGTGTTTCCAGTTGGATTCTCGTTAAATCTTCGTTCTTATTTCTGATGTATAGACATGGCAATAGAGACGAAATGGCCTCGTATTTCCGAAATCATCACGTCCCCCCCTAAAATCGAACATACATTCTTGTAGAGATGGGTATACCCCGTCTCATCCCCTCTAAAAGATGTTTTAAATTACTGTCAGACGGTGGGAGACGGAGCATGCTCCGTCTCTACAACTGAGTAATAACCATTCTCCCACCTTTTGCGCTACTCACTAAGTAGCCTAATTTCTCACATGGCGAAAAAGGGTTATGGTGCATATATCAAACTATCTCTTTTAAGCAATCAACGAAATGCGAGCGAATGTTGTAAAAACGGTTGTAAATTCGGTACCTCATGAGGGTATCGACGCCGTAGGCGTTGAAAGAACCATTCCTGAAAACCCGTTACGGCGAAAATCTGATCAGAAACATTGGTACATCGCTATCGTCAACAACAAGTCCGAGAAACTATGCCGTGACAAGCTGGAAAAGCGCATAGCCAGTCAGCCGGAAGGCGAGAAGGACTATGAGGTTTATATAGCCTCCCAAAAAGAGATGTGTCTTCTGCCAAGCGGCAAGCGTAAGCAAGTAGACCGGATCGTCTTCCGTTCCATTGTATTCATCCGTTGCACCGATGTCTTGCGTAGGAAGGAGATCGTGCATCTTCCTTATATCAAACGTTTCATGGTAAACATAGCTGGCGAACGATCTGGAGGCATACGCCCCGTAGCCTTCATTCCGGATGAGCAGATGGTGAAACTCCGTAGGATGCTGGACGATTCCGAAGAGCCTGTCATTATCGATCCCCGTCCGCTGCCTCTTGGAGCGAGGGTACGTATTAACGGCGGTAAGTTGCATGGTCTAGAAGGTAACGTGCTGGAAGTGGAGGATGGCAATCTTAACTTTGTGATCCGTGTAGATCTACTGGGATGTGCCAAAGTAAATATCACCCGTGACCTGCTAGAGCTATTATGATACACATAGATGGATACGCACTATGGTAAAAAAGAGGATAGATCCGGAGTACGCCTTATCTCGTTGTTAGGAAACCATTTGAAAGAGATTCTTAAGCGAGAGTCGGATAATCGTGCCTTCATCCATCTTTACTGTACGGGTCCGTATTGGGTGGCGTTCGAGAAATCAGCTTACCTGTTACGCCAAATATCTTCCCGTACCTTAGTGACCCCGTTAAGCCTCACCACGTACCCGTTTCCAATCGTGATGGTCTCTTGGACAGATGGCGAGTTACGTTCCTATACACGTAACCATCTTTTCCATCGCGAAGGCAATGACTACGGTCGGTTATCCGTCCCTACTCGTACGCTTGACGGTTACAAGGAGTGGCATAAGGAAGAGGTGAGGTATTTTCCGATGCAGGAAGTAAAAAACACGTCCATGGATCGTGACATGGAGATTGATTAAAGATACTTCTGAGGTTCAAGAGAGCCTCCAATCAAGAATATATTATCGCTAGGTCGCAATTAGAAAATGAGAATTAGGCGGCCGATATCGATCAAGAGGTCAGCTATCTCTAGTAGCGAGGAGAGTCCCTTTTTCTTTAACCGATAGACTAGACTCTTGCTTTAGCTTATACCACTCCAACCACTTGAGAGGTTCGGTCGCTTATTATTATAGTTAGATAGATATGAATAAAACAAATATGGAAAAGGTGAAATATCGTTATAATCGCTGGCGTTTAGCGCTGGGGCGTCTGGTAAATTTGCGGTATATCAACCGCTGGATCATTTTTTGTGCGGATCTTTTCATTTCCCTATGTGTATCTTTGATAGGAGTGCTGGGATTATTGTCCATCATGCATGTATACATAAGCGGGATTAGTGTATTAAAGGTAGGAATAGCTTCCTTTGTGGCCAGTATCCTTTCTTTTCTTACGTTCAAGGTTTATCACGGGGTGATCCGTCATTCCACGCTACGTGGACTATGGAGGATTGGTGGTGTCGCCATCACAAAATCCATCCTCATGTTCATACTGCTTCATCTTTTGAGGGCGGATTTCAATTCCTCTATATATTGGGTGGGAGGGATAACCGATTGTATGTTGACGATTGTTCTGCTGATCACCTTACGTGTATTCGTGATTAATGTATATAATAGCGTGTTGTCCCAACTTGGAAAAAAGCGCAAGCGTGTACTGGTGTTTGGTATGGATGAGGAAAGCGTGATGATAGCCACATCACCCAACCGGCAAGTATTCATGCAAAATTATAGCATCATCGGCTTCTTGACGTTTGGTAGCGCTAAAAAGAACCTTCGCATAGCGGAATTTCCCGTTTACCAGATCGAGGACATTGATGACTTGTTGCGTCTGATCCCCAGAAATAACTTGGATGGTATCCTTTTCCCGAATATAAAGACCGTCCGACGAGAACGTGATCGTTTGATTCATTATTGCGAGCAGGCCTCCTTGAAGCCTCTCGTGGTTCCTGATATGGAGGAGGTCCATGAGGTCGGAATGAAGCGTTCAGTC
>OJNL01001322.1_pt1 | contig 14400 bp, 15 predicted proteins | sample 1597581 | NCBI WGS metagenome assembly OJNL01 (sample SAMEA2452133, study PRJEB22498) | human gut metagenome | biome: human feces; feature: human gut; material: feces | place: Australia | collected 2012
TGGAAGCGGCAGAGGATGGCAGCAAGACCTATCAGGTTGTTCTGACAGACAAGGAAGGAACTGAAAGTACGGTGTTCTTCAATGAAAAAGGTGAAATACTGAAATAATATATTTTGCATCTCTTTGAATAACAGCTTCTGTGTAGTAACAGTAGCTGTTATTTATTTTCAGATATTTGGAGATTTCGAAAAATTGAATATTTGTAATCGGTTGAGTTCAAGATGATGTAAGATAAAGGGTTTGAACAGAAAAGCGCTTTATTGATATCATTGTCTTGCCAAATGATGAAAGATCCGTAAAAGGGAATTTCTGAATATGCCGGTTTTTCTCCATAACAGGCTGGACAACTTCCATTGCCAGCTGTTTACAGATAGAATTTTTCCGGATGGACGTACTATGAACTGAAGCTTTCCTATCACATCGGTAACGGAGCACTGTTCCATGGCTGTGAAAGAGCCATCCCCTTGTATTGTTAGTAACATTCCCTCTCTTTTGATAATACGATGTAGTAGATATTTCCCATTATACTTGAAAAGTACTACATCCATAGGTCGAAGTTCTTCATTCATACAGGGGTACAGTATGACCTTATCCTGTCTGTTACGTAACAAGGGAAACATAGAATATCCTTTTAGTCGGAATTGGACGGAATGTCCCGTGGCAATTTCTGTTTCTATCCAGGAGAAGAACTGATCATTAGGAATTTGTTTCATATCTCAACTTGAAAAATAGTCCGACAAGATAGTAATGCTGCTTCTTTATTCGGTAAGCATGACAGGTGATAGAATGGGATTTCCGAAAGTAATTTTCCAATGAAGTCGCTCACATGACTGTATAAATTATTGTCATAGGCAAATTCAGGCGGGCAGGAGGGGTGGATTGCTCCATAGGCATGTAGCACGGATAGTTTTGTTATTCGATTGTATGGAGCTTGCGACAGACGTACGCATGCCTTCAGTTCATGACGTTCGGACTTGTAGCAGGGGGTTTTTCCGCTCCATGGGCTACCATATGCCCATACAGTACCGTTCTCTACCCGAAGTATTGGGCTGTCGTCGTTCAGCAGTGTTGCATTTTTTATATGCTGATTCCAAAGATGTGTATGGGTACTTTTTCCTGTACCACTTTCTCCAAGAAACAATACAGCTTTGTCTTGGTAAATGATGCAGCTGCTGTGTATGGCTACCGTGTCATAGGGTAGTGTCATTAATCCATATCCGACCCACAAAGCAAAACGATACAAGCGTACGGACAGGTTGCCGTGTAGCCATAACTGTTTTTCTTTCTCTTTGTGCCATAAATGCAAGGCATCTTCTTCCTTAGGTTTTAGTGTCAGTATGAAACAGTCGTCTCTTCGCCCGAAAGTACCGGTGACATCTTCATACTTGAAGGTGTATTGTACACTGTCCATTATTGGCACATCGGCGCTTTTCAAAAAGACAAACAGAGCGTCTTTCTGCTGAACTTCAAAAGGTTTGAATCCTGCGATGCCTTCTGTCACTGTGCAGAGTTCTTTTCCTGACACCATGAAGCGGTGCCCGGCCACTTGATATATTTTATTCATGTTCATTTTTTATAGTAATAATACGTTCGCAATAGGTCAGAGAACTTTCCCGGTGGGCGATGGAAAGTATCGTCAGCCCTTTATATTTTTCTTTCAATTGGCAGAGGGTTTCGTTTATCTCCTTTTCTGTCACATTATCAAGTGCCGATGTCGCCTCGTCCAACAGCAGGACTTCCACCCGTTTGTAAAGTGCACGGGCAATTCCGATACGCTGCCTTTGCCCCCCCGAGAGTCTTCCACCTGCTTCACCGAGCAGGGTGTGTATGCCATCCGGCAATGCTTCTGCCCATCTGCTCAGACTGACCTGCTCCAGTATTTCCTTCACTCTGTCGTAATCAATTTTTTTGCGTCCTAGAGCAATATTTTCAGCCAGCGTACCGTTGAATATAAAAACCTCTTGGGGAACGTAGCCGAGCCGTTTCATCCATGAGGAGCGTGTTGTCCCATTCAGAAGTATGCCGTCAATCCATATTTCTCCTGAGTTCGGTTCCAGCAGACCTGCAAGAAGGTTGAACAAAGTAGACTTTCCCACACCGCTGGAGCCTTTGAAACCGACATGCTCACCTTTGCAAATACGGCAGTTGAATTTCTCCAACACCGCCCCACTACCAGGATAGGCGTATGCAAGCTCCTTGACGGTTATCTCCTTCTCAAACGGCATCTCTTCAGAATACGTACTGACCGCCTCTACCGGTCTTGACAGTCCTTCCTCTATCGTGTTCAAGCAATATGCTGTGTTCTGTATCTGCGTCCATCCCGTCAACAAGGTACGGAGGGCGGGAAGCAGACGAAATGCTGCAATGGCAAAAACTCCTACCACCATCTTTACGTCCCCCTCTCCGAAAGCCACCAGCAGACCAAGTCCAATAATAACTGACAGTTCGGAAAGGAACAGCGGCAGTCCGAGTATGGTATCGAGCTTCATGCGATTACTGCTTATTCTGTCCAAACCTTTAAGAAAAGCGGTCTGAGAAATAGGAAAAGCATTGTTCACCTCCAATTCCATGTATCCCCCGAACGTATCCATGACGGTTCTCGACTGTTTTCGTTTAGCAAGCATATCGTCTTCGCCGTATTTTCTTACCCGCTTCTTCACCACGAGGAGATAGGCACACATGAACGGAAGGAACGAGGCATATAGCAGTAATACCGACATACCGTCGAACACAAGCATGGCTACCGTCACCAGTATTATCAGCAGCGCATCTCCCGCCATACGGTAAATGGAGGATAACAGGCTGTGGCTGAATGAATAGCATACGACATTGACCTCGTACGCCAACCTGTTGCAGCCACGCTCTCGGATAAAAAGCAGTCCGCGGCGGTAATACGCGGAGAACAGCGAAAAGCTCAGCCTCCGATAGAGAGAGAGCAGACACTTATCCTGATAACGGGTGGCAACGGTTATCAGCACGCTCTTGACAACAATGATCCCTATAGCTAAAAGACAAAACAGCAAGGCTGCCCGTCGGTTCTCACCACCTTTCAATAAAATATAGAGTACAGGCAGCAGGGCTGCCAGAGAAACGAAATCAAGCAATGCGGAGAAGAACACCGTTCCTGCCATCTTCCATACTTTTCTGCGCTCTTCAGGCTGTAATAAATAATATATTCTTTTCAGTGTTGTCATATCGGATGCTTATCGGAATATGGTTTCTGGCCTGTAGATGTGTGAAATGATGGACTTGAGTATTTTCTTGCATACAGGCTCGTTCAATACTTCCTTTTTGATACCTGACAAATACTTGAAACGTTTGATTTTATAGATGATAATATTAATTTTCCCTTGTACTGGTATTTCTTTTCCATATTTTGGCTGTAATATCTCTTTAATTATTTCTTGTGCCAGTTTCTTTGGCTCATCAGTTGTTGGAATATTCGTTCCCAGTAGTTCGTTGGATAACAGGGTCAGTGCTGAGACAAAACGTAGGAAACGGCGGTCTGTAACGCCTGCCGGCATACACAAACCATAGCTTTTCAGCAGGCACGCCCAATCGCAGAGATGGTGCAACGCTAGACCGCTCCCGTAATGCTGAGCTGCATGGAAAGCGATGAACAGCGTGTTGAAAAGCGGTGAGGGGGTGAGCACCTGCCCGCCTTCCAATGCCGTTAGTCGCGGGTCCATATGTTCTTTCAACACCTTTTCCGCTTGTACGGCTACTTGGTAACTTTCCACGTTCAGAAAAGTTTTGTGGTTCTCTATCGGAACACCTTTGTAGTAAAATACGCTGTGCTTGGGAGAATGTTTCGTATCTACGTTTATATTCTTCTGCCGAATCAGACTGTTCGCCAATCGGTTCGCTTTCTCGTCGCTCATTCGATTCTTGTCCGCCGAATAGGTATAGATGTCTATATCGCCTCCCTCCCGGTGGGTGGGAACGGGGTAGAGTGTGGAAAATCCAATGCCTTTCAGTTGCATGACGGCTATACCATGTTGGGCATAGAAGTGGGAGAGTTCATTGATTGTCCTGCAATAGTGAAGATATCTCTTTTCATATGCTTCTACGGCTACGGCCCATGCTAGCTTTACAGAAAGAGGCGGTTGTAGTTCCACAGGGAGTTTCATCACACCGTCCCATGCCAGCGCCATTACTCCTTGACTTACAGCCAAACGGTAGCATTGCTTCCATTCTTCGTTGGTGCTGTCCTTAAAGAGGGCAGTTTCTGTTTTCTGTTCGTGCAGTGAAGCGCGAAGCAAGGCAAAGAGCATCCGCTCGTGTCTGTAATGTGTGATTCCTTTCATTCTATCACCTTGCATTTTTTCAGTGCCTCCACCCAGACTGTGGCATCCTTTAATGCTTGTTGTCCGTCTATTCCGTAAGTATCCGTCAGAACTTTCGCAGTGTCTTCGAGGGTAAACTCTTTGTCGCTCAGTTGTTCATACAGCCGACGTGCGGATTTATTCAAGGAGATGATGCGGGTAAGGTCGGCTCCAGTATGCCCCTGATTCACGATGATGGTTTCTCCGGCCATTTCGCGGAGCTTGAAGTTCGGATTGATTCTCATGTTTTATGATTTTTTAGAGAAAGGAAAACCGTTCCGATACCTTGTCGGACGAAACGGTCTTCTATATTTGACATTTATTGTTGCTCAACAATTATTTCTTGCTAACTACATAAATTTTGTCAGCACCTGAACAATCATGCACATCCGTAGTAACCTTTCCATCGCATATCACTTGATAGCCTTCTGCCACAAAATTGGCATTGGGGTCTTCACAAAGGTGGTTGCTTGGATTAAAGTTCTTGAATGAACCGCCATATACATTGATTTTAGCAGTATTTCTATCTGCATCTTTCAAGTTCAGCACCCAATAACCTCTGTCATTATAACCGCCGGACTCGTAAGTGCCACCGTAGATATTGACTACTGCATTATCTTTTGCATAAATCAAATCATACTGACCATTTTTCTTTTGGTAGTTCTTATAGCTACCTCCATACAAATTGACTATACTCGTACCATAGGCTGAGATTACCTCGCGGTAGCCATCATTTGTTGATTCTGTAGTACATTCCAACTTACCCTCGCCTTTGATATTGAGAGTACCGGCTTTCACAACAAATCCTTCTGTTTCCCAACCATTATTATTAATTTCCGTCTTATTGACAATATTATGACCATTCAGATTGACGGTTGTCGTAGCTCCAGCCTTCGTCAAGGTCACAGCCTTTTGGATTTCAATATCTTTGTTAAGTTCAATATTTACATTGCCGTCTTCAGCGATGTAATCAGTTGCGCTCAAATCGGAGAACGTGCCACCAGTAACCGACACTGCGATATTATGCTTTGCTCCATCTTTAGGCTTTGCAATTCCTACCGATTTGCCTTCGGCAATAAATGTGCCACCAGTAATGTTGACTGTACAATCGCCATAAGTATTTTGATTGCCAGTACCTATGTTAATTACAGCATATCCCATAGTTCCCGTACCGTCACCCCATTGGCCGGAATCTCCTGTACCTTCTCCAATGAGCTTAGCCTGGTCATTAATGTTCAATGTGCCGCTACGCATACCTATTGCACCACAAGCACCCTTGATGGTTCCACCGGAAATAGTGGTAGTACCGGCTTGCGGCAAATAGACAGCATAGTCTGCCACAGAAATCAATTCTCCACCCGTAATGTTAATGATAGAATTCTGTGTCTGGTGATTACCGTTACCTGAAACTGCATACCAACCGGCTTCAATCTTACCACCTTCAATAGTAAGGTCAGCACCATCCCAGAGTGCAATACCGAATTGTCCCTTACTTACCGGATCGGTACGTACAGCACTGATGTAACCACCTTTCATTGTCATTTTGGCATCCTCACCACTTACACAAATAATACCGGTAGTATAGGGGGTGCCATAATCTTTTGTAGCTTTGATAGTACCATTGCTAGCATTGTCTTGCAAAGTAAAAGTACCGTTTACTGTAATATTACCATTGTTCGCAGCCTCCAGAGTCTTGCCATTTAAATTGAGTGTCACCTCTTTGCCGTTCGGAACCGTCATTTTATATTCCGCGATATTCATATCCCGCTGCAGGGTGTAAGTACCGCCTTCGGCAAAAATCTTCTTCATATCAGCAATAGCAGCATCCGCTATTTTGAACTTTTTAGGCAATGGATTCGGCAATGTGTATTGGTCGGTTTCATGATATAAATAAACAACAGTGTAACCATTATCGTGAACCAATTGTTCTATCGTAGCACCCGCCTTCAAACGCACATTACCTTGCTTCACTGTCAGCTTTTTAACAGTCACATTTTCACCGATTATCAATGTGTTTTTGGCTGTTTCTGCGACAACCTCGCCATAAGTAACCATACCCGCATTACCGGCAAGAGTAACAGTTGTATTCGGCATTGTTATAGTTACATTCAACGGTTCAAACTCAGCAGTTTCATTGTTGGGAATTGATAAGGTGAAGTTATCAACGGAATTGTTCGTAGAACCTGAACTATTCGCGTCTGAAACCGTAAGGGATGCTCCGCTCACAACTTTTTCCAATGAAAGGCTTTTGGTTGTTTCAGTGATGCCACCTGAGGCGGTAGGAATAGAAATGCTTTGATTTGAACTGATTTCTCCGGTAACCGTTACCGCATCGTTGCTTTCTAGTTTTGTTGCAGCGTCATTTAAATCAGAAGATGATACAGGTACGGTAGCATCAATGTTTTCGGTATTCAACTCTATTTTTTTCAAACCGCAACGGTCAATTTGATAAGTTCCTGCCATCGTGTTGATCTTATCTGTTGAACTACCGTTTTCTGCTACTTTTATACGTATATCATATGTACCAGTAGGAACGGGTACGTAAAATACACCGGAAGTTCCTTCTGATGCATTGTTGAAAGTAATGGTTACTGTATTGTTGTTGTCGGCAGCTTCTGTAGAACTAAGTGTAGGAGTCCCATTATTTAAATCTGCTGTAAATGGACCTGTGATTTTTTTATTGGCAATAAGAGATAATGTTCCTGCCGCTACAGGCATTTTTGAGATTTTGATACAAAAGACTCCGCCTAGATGTTTCATCTGAACACTGCTTTCTGCGATACTTCCCCACATGGCAGGATTAAAACTGTTGCCTTTGCCTTGTTGTTCGGAAAAGTAATCCGTATCCACTTTACTATAAGCGTATGATTCCGGGAAATTGTAGGTTAAGGTAGAATTGTTTATAGAATGAGCCTCGTTATATGGATATACTGCATATCCTTGGATTTCTCCGGTTATTGAGCCGGAAAAAGTACCGTTTGCAGTTCCACTACCTTTTTGTAGTTCGAGTGATGAAAACTTTGTAGTACTGTTAGAGGTTGTGACACCCAAGTGGTCATTTTCTGACCAATAGAATTTACCGTTTTGGTCAAATCCTGCACGTGTACTTGAATAGTTTCCTTCTACTGTAGCACTCAGCATACCTTTTGTAATATTGGAGCCCAGTTCTTCTTCATTGCTACAAGCCGTAATCAAAATAGCGGCTATAGTCATATTGATTAAAGACTGAATTTTCATTTTGTGCAAATAATTAATTTTACAATGAACTTGATTTACATATAAATAGCTTTTAGGATTTTTAGCTCCATTGACCGTCCTCACCTCCAAAACTTGTTGCAAATCCTTTTTCCACTTCCACTTCTACGATCTCCACCTGTGGAGCTTCATAGTTTTCAATAAAATTTTTCTTTTCCATAATAAAACTTTTTGTTAGTTATACAATAGTGTGTATCAAATGTTTAAACTGATGATATTTGATTTTTTTCATTGAAGATAAGGTTTATTATGGGAGCAAATATAGTAAAAATATTGCAAAATATACAGAATTTTGCAAAAAAATGACAATTCGGTTTATTTACTAGGAAACTGTTATGGTTTTACTTCGGAAAACCTGTTTGTGCTTCTTGTTTTTTTTCTCTTTTCAGAGTTTATCTGTTTCATATTGTTTATATATTGGTATTAAGCTGTTATTATTTTAAATATAGCTGATATCCAGTATAAAAAACGGTTGCGAATAAATATTAGCAACCGTCCTGTCATATATGTGTGTTTTGTTATTCATTATGATTATGGCATTGATGATGCTCATGCGATGAACAACCTATACCTGAATCTGCTATTTTTCCGTTCAGATAGTCCGTTGCGACATTCAAAATATTTCCGGAACATCCTCTTATCACTTTAATATGGTGGGCTGTAAGTACATTCAAAGCACCTTGTCCCATATTTCCAGCCAGCATGACACTGACCCCCATACCTTCCAGTTCACCGGCTATATTGGACTTGCAGCCACATCCTTGTGGCGACGGAATGGTTTCACTGCTCAGAATCTGGTTGTCTTGTCCTACTGTCAGAATTGTATAATACTCACAATGACCGAAATGGTTATCAATTACATTGTCTCTGGTAGGAATTGCAATTTTCATCATAATCTTATTCTTATTAATGTTAATATTACTGGTGTGGATGTCTTCGGAAAGACATACCGGACATACTGTCTTACGGATTTTGAGTGCCGGATTGATATTGTTGAACAAGAAACCACATGATCCGCAGCGGAACCATTCACTGTTGGTATATGACACGCCTCCTTCTATCATTATTGCGGCACCACAGACGAATGCCTTGGCTATCTTTTGCCTTGCACTGGTATATATTCGGCTGAGGGTAGGGCGTGACACACCCATTGAGATGGAGGCTTCCTGCTGGGTTTTCATTTCATAATCACACAGGCGTATTGTTTCATATTCTTCGAAATGCAGGAATATTGTTTCTTCACAACTATTGTTGGAAATGACAGGTCTGAATCCGGCAACAGAAGGCATATTGTTAACTTTGCGTATATTTTTTGGACGTGGTGACATTGCATGTTTATTGTTTCTTTCTGCAAAGATAATGAACAAATGTTCAAAATAAAAAAATATGGAATTTTTTTAAGTTACAAATAAAAATACACCCCCACTTTCGCAAGTAAAGGTGTATAAATCACAAATATATATGTATGTTTTAATGAAAAAGATGCCATTATTCATCACGAACGATAGCATCTGGACATTTTTTATCAGTAAACGCTTTTACTGATTTAGAATAATGTTTAATTCAATATAGATGTTACAAAGTTATATATAAATTTTGTTTTGACAAAACAATTCTGAAATGCGGTATTGAAAAAGGCAGGATTCGCCAATCCTGCCCAATTCCATACACAAATCTTTTTATTAATTAAAATACCTCACGGCATTCAAAAATTAATAAATGAAAAAAACATTATTAATTGTCATAGCAAAGCTATAACAAATATTTAAAAAAGAATCATTATATGAAAAAAAGAACAGAATAAACGATATATAGACCAACAAACATTTAAAATAATATTGTAATACAAAAGTCATTGATACAAATCCTTCTGGGAGAACTGCTCACTAGTTTGAAGCTGTATCCTTTCATGTACAAAGGGATAGTAGAAAATAGAAGTTATAATGATATGATCGAAGCTGGCTTTTATAAAATACAAAATAACATGATTGATGGACCTAACACTTATTGGGGAACACTTGTTGTTTTTAATGATAGTGCTCACATAACACAAGTGTTCTATCCAAACATAGACAGTGCAGAAATATCCACTAGAAAAGGTAGTATTAATAATTTTGCAAAGTCAGCGTGGAGAAGCATTTCTTTTACATAAATTCGCTTTAAAATCAGAGCTGGGAGAACTTCTGCCGGATTCTTTGGGATTTTTAAGAGGATATAATAATCCAACTTCTCTTGATACAAACATTAATGGCATCTATAATACGGATGAAAATGTTCAGGGAACATGGCCTTTATATGCTCATAAATATGGTGTACTAATTGTCCTGTGTTCTAAATCATATGGTGCCGCTCAATTTTACATATCAGATGGTACTGAAAATGTTTATGTGAGAAAATCATATAACCTCGGGGAAACATGGGAAAAATGGTTACTTATTAAAGGAGTAGATATTGCCTAATTCCCTTCTGGGAGAACTGATTGGGATAAATGATACATGGTTGAGAGGAATGGGAGATAAAATAGAAAGTATAGATAAATTAACAAGTGGTATATACTCAATAGGAAAAGTTTTAAATATTGATGGATTTAACGACTATGGTCTTCTAGTTGTTTTTAATTCTTTATTATATAAAGTGCAAATTATTTTTGGCAGATATAATGGGAAAATTGCATATCGTTTTATGATTTCAAGTGACTGGGATAACTGGAACGTTATATAGACATTGTTTGATATAAAAAAGGTTACAATCTCGACCTGGGAGAACTGATAGGGATTGCTACGAAAGAAAATAAAGGCTTGAGCGATAGTGTTCAAGCCTTAAATTCTACGATTTATAAAATTTCTACCGGAAATAAGGACACTGCTTTGTTTAAACTTTGTGATTATGGCAGTAATATTAATCATATATTACATATATATAGCTCACCTAATAGCACATTGAATAGTTGCAACTATATTCGTGTGATCTTATCAGACACATATATATTCGTAAATAAATTATTTGAAAAAGGATATAATAGTATCAGACTTTTTAAAGATAGAAAATCTTTTTATGTTTACGTTTATAGCAGTGTATGGACAAGAACCAATATTGAGGTTTTTTCAGGGGACCCTAATCTCTTCTATTTCACAAACGTGACGGATGAAATCAGTATATCAGATTTGGAAGAAATCTCTATATCTTGAAAAATATAGCGGTTTATTCAGATATTTATTACTTTTGCACCGCATATGGCGTTGTGCATATCAGGATTGGGTGGCACCGGCTTGTACCGGACCACCCGAAATACCCTGTAATGAAGTTTTCGGTTAATTGAATCTTTTGTTAAGTAAATATTTTCCACTTAGTAAATGTATTATCTGACAAATAGTATTTTCTAATGTACAATTCGCTAATATCATTTGTTACATTAAAGACTACTTGTATCTTATAAGCTCCACCGATCACTAACATGGTCGTCCACATATTTTCTATTGGGAAATTACTTACAGAACCTGTTAAATTATAATACCCATTATTTGTAGCTGTGTTTAAGTCAGATACACTACCCCTTTCCATAAACGGAAATAGTTTTAAACTAGTGAAAAGTCCTCCCAGCTCTCGATTTTTGGTTAGAATCATGTCAAAGATACGGTTTGCCAATTACTCTAAACATCATCAACAGAAATTTGTAAATAACTGAATTTGGAGCCTTGTGAATTGTTGATAATTGTAACAGTTTTGCCTTTTTTCAACAAACATATTCTGCCTTCGATGTTACTATTCAAGTTAATGATTCCTTCAAACAATGCCGAAATCGTATTATTCCATTGTGCTGGAATTATAGATATACTAGGGTTATGATTCAAGGGGGAAAATAAGATTAATATAGATGGAACATATATTTGTAAATCTGTACTTTCCCCTGTGCTTAATTCAAATTTTCCCTTATATATATTCATAGTTCCACTTGGCAGAAGTCCTCCCAGCTCTCGATTTTTAGCATGAATTGTATAATTATTATTCAACAACAACTTCAATTGCATCTTCCGGCAATGTTGCAATCACAGGAGTAGTTCTAAAACTGGTAACTGGCTGTATTGATAAATTCATTGGACCTTCCGAATTATTTTCCAAATAAATACTTATAGTCTTGTCGTCACTTATTGTAACATAAAATTTCTGTGATGATAAATTGGACAATGCTATAACTTTATATGTCGCTTTGCTAGAATCATTAGATAACAATATGTGATATGATGCTATTCCTCTCCATGGATGCCAAACGACAACATTATATACAACGCTATATTCAGAAGTAGATAATAGGCATACTTGACCAGCATTTAAAGCACGACTAGGGCTAGTAAATACCTGTCCGGCAGGCATTAATCCATCCTTATTAGCCGTAGCCGTACCAATCAGTTCTCCCAGGACTTTCGCGGCAGCCGAAGAAGATGTTAAAGTTGGGTTCTTGGAACCGTCCAAAGTACGGAGCCAAGAGAAGGTGTCGGACTGGGGCAACTGGTCCTCAAACTCATCTGTTCCGGCTGCCGCAGCGGCAGCAAATGTTGATATTTCTGATGCAGCGGAAACAATCCGTGCGGAAACTAATTCTGTCATCTCATCGACGGTCACCTGTCGTTCTTTGCCGTTTTTATCCACAGCTTTAAAGCCAACTATATTATTCAAGTCCATAATGCAAATTTTAAAATTAAAACAAATACTTCACCCATGCAAAATAATTACTGTTCTCAATATAATTCGGATCATCCTCGTTGGAATATGCCTCCCTCTCAAATGATACCGTCTTATACGCCCTGCCGGCATCCTTCAACCGTACCGCCCTGACCAGCCACTCCACACCATACCAGAGATAGAATGCCAGCCCGGCCAGTACCAGCCACCAGGCGGAAAGGTCAAAACACAACAGCAAGATCCAGATAACTGTACCGGTGGCAACTGCCATCTCAACCCATTGACGGGCGTGGGTACACTCATGGTTTCTCACTTTCTGAGTGATTTTCTCTTCCGGTCGCTTGCTTAAAACAAACGGACCGATTGTTATCGTATGGCAAGAACTGAACGCAAGCAGCACCTTTGCCAGAAGGTTGTTACAATATACCTTTTTCATAGCGTTTCTATTTCTGATTCAAGTTCAGCAATATGGTTGTCTATACACGTATTCACCTCGTCATTGAAGTTCGCTATATCCAGTTCCACACATCCGGCACTTGACCGGGCGCTACTGTAGATACGGACATAGCCTCCGTTATTCAATGTATTTTTCGCCAGCTTCAGTTTCGCCAGTTCGTCATTGATTCGGCTGGCGCGTTCCAAATTCTCAATCTTCATGTTGTTCCTCCTTCTTTTTATCCAGATAATCATTCAACGAATCGGCCAGCAAGCCGGACAACATAGGGGTAGAACGTCTTATGATATCCACCTCCTCTTCGTCAAGTTCCACACCATCTACAGTCGACTTGAAGATTTTCTCCGCAAGGAGATGCGCCTTCAAGCCCGCTACGTTCTTATATATCCAGTCACCGAAGGCCTCAGTGATGTTACTGGCTATAAGCTTTTCTTTTTTAATCCCATCATAAATAGGGAATTGTGCAAAATTTATTCTCATACTTTATATTTAAATTATCCGCAATAAAACATAACCCAATAATTACCCATACACTTAATGAAGCCGGATGCAAAATCCAAATCAATATAAGACACCTCCTGTCCTCCGGGAGCAGGCAGGATCCGTCCTCCTGTCAATCTTACTCCGCCGCTCATACGTTTGAAGTATATAGTATGTCCCGGAACATCCGGAGGAAGTGTCACTTCTATATTGCCCGTATTAATAAACATCACATTATCATCATTGTTATTCAGGGGAGTGCTGACGGATATGTTCCTCCAGTTGCCAACTATGCCACGAAGAGAAACATAGCTGTCATTGTTCGGATGAAGGAAAATGTTACCTCCCTCCACGAATAGAGGAATGCTTGGAGTCTTGATGTGCATCCCGATCATGACATTTGGACTCTGTATGTCAATTCCAGCATCATACTTAATCCCTTCAATGGTGACAAACTGCGTGTTTCCCCCGATTCTTACGTTTGCAAATGTCCTTTCGTTATAAAACTCAATTTGTCCGGCAGACAGATTGAAACCGACGTATTTATTTGTTTCATTTTCATAAAGGATCTTTGAGGACAACATCCCCGAAGCGATGGAGAACGGACCGATACGTCCTCCTTCTATGTCCATATTAATGCCATGAATATAACCGGATTCGGAATTCAGTATCAGGTTGGGCACACCATTGGTTGACTTCTGTGATTTTATATCTCCAAAAGGTATGCCGTTGGCATCCATTCCTTTATATGTGAACATGAATCCGCATATATTGGCTCCTGTAGCAAACAGGGTGTCAGTGGCGATATTAACAAACTTCTGCATGGCTTCCCAATTGGAATCCCCGTTGACAGATGTAGGGGCGGCGGTTACACTGGCACCATAGTTCCGCACAAGGAAATTATAATACACGCCATTGAACTTGTAGATGATCTTGTCACGATAGCTGGCGTTCCATACATAGCTAGTACCAGATTGGAATACTCCCATATCTCTTGGAGAAGCCCCTGTCGCTCCAGTTGCTCCTATGGCGCCATCATTTGCAACACCCACCCCTTTTTCAGCGACAAAATTATTATTCCATGCGTTCGCGTCCGATGCGGATTGATAAGCCCGGACGGCAAACTGGGTGTATCCGGCTGTCGCTGGAACGGATATCTGATTGCTTAGGGTAGCACCTACATGAGCCAGCCAGCTTCCGTTATAC
>OJNL01001340.1_pt1 | contig 14260 bp, 16 predicted proteins | sample 1597581 | NCBI WGS metagenome assembly OJNL01 (sample SAMEA2452133, study PRJEB22498) | human gut metagenome | biome: human feces; feature: human gut; material: feces | place: Australia | collected 2012
GACAGCAAAATGGAACATCTACTGCACATCTTAACATAATGCGTCGGATATAAAAGGATAAGCATCCATTTTAGATGCTGTAGACGCACGAAACTCTCTCGACCATGATGGCCGGGAGGGTATTTTCTATTCTGCAAACTTGAAGTCGTTACTCAATCAAATTCCGTAATGAATTCTGTCTAACTTTAACATTGCTGTTCTGAATCTGGCAACATTACTTTCATTTGCTTCTGTACAAGTATCTTTATCTGATTCATACTTGCTAGAAAATATGTTTTCTTTTGGCATATAAAATAATTCCTTTCTTTTTGTGATAGATTAATTACACCAAAAATCTGGTGCTTTTCAGCAGAATTTTATACTATATATAGTGTTTTGTATTTTACCAAAAAGCACTATATATAGTGGTGTTTTTAAAACATAAAAAAAGCAGGTGTATTTCAACCTGCTAATTCTTATTTATTCAATATATCTCCTATTATGCTAACCATCTTATCATTTCTTAGCTGTCTTTCAAATGTTACATTTATTCCATCTGCTTTTAGAGCTTTGAAAAATTCCTCTGCACATTCTATTCTATATCCTTCAGCTTTACGAAGATCGGCTTCATGTTCATAATCCTTTGTTTCTACAACAAGATTTAATGTCTGTGTTCCATCCTTCTGTTTTAATAAATACATAAAGTCTGGGCTGTAGGTCTGTCCATCTATTGTAGGTATTGCAATACTTCTTCTTGGTATCTTACCATACACAACAACACTATCTATATCCGCACGAATATTTTCTAATTCCAAATCTGAATCATGTGCAAGTGAATTGTATAAATAATTTTTATTTATAGCTCCATCCGCATCCTTTGAGCCAATATATAATTTTGTAATAGCATCTACAGGTGTTCCATCTAAATTTGTTAATGCTGTTCTTACTACTGGTATATCTGCTTTCTTATATGAAAAGTGACCTTTTAAGTTGTTATACTTCCAGTCTGAAAATCTATTTATAATGTTGCTGGCAGTCTTTTCATTTATTTTATATGGATCTATTGTATTTCTTTTATTTGCCTCACAAAATGCTTTATGTATTTTTGTGATGGAAATATTTGTTGCTTTATTAATACGTTTAAGAAAATCATTATATTTCATTTTCTTTTTTATAACATATAGTACACTTCCACCATCATTTACAACCATCTGTCCTTCATTCGCTTTTACCTCTGATCTGACACTTGAAATTGTTATATCTGTAAGTGACTGTAAAATAATTTCTGGTAACGCACCATCTATTTTATCATCTATTTCATCATCATACTGTAATGTGTATTTTTGATTTAATAGCATCCATAGATCCTTGATTTTATCATATGCATCTTTATTGATAGTAACCTTTTCATTCTTATCTTTGTTTCTATCCTTGACTTTGCTATTTGCCTTAGATTGCTGTATTTCTGGATATTTTTGTAATAATTCATCAAATTTTCCAGCTATAACTTTTTTGTCGGCATCAACTAAACCATCTATAAGCATCTGTGCAAAAACAAAATTTTTATCAATTTTTCTGCTATCTGCTATCTTATCTAATTGAGCATCTGTTATAACATCAATCTTTGTTCCACGCTCACCATTGATTTCTTTTACTAATTCTTCAGCAAAATCAGCCTCACCAAAATCAACAATGTAGTTTAACATAAATTCTCTATTAGATACCCTGCTTCCAATAGTGTTTACAGGTAATCTTAACCCACGACCTACTTCTTGCATCCTGCTTATGTCACTACCGCTTGATCGCAATTTCGCTATTGTAAATACATTTGGATTATCCCAGCCTTCTTTCAATGTCCATTTTGAAAATAAAAATCTTCTAGTATTAAATGATCCATCTGCATTTCTGATTGAAAGTAAGCCTTTTTTATCACGCAAAATAACATCTACTTCTTTTTTTATATTCTCATCCGTATCACTATTATCTTGTGCAAAATATCCAGCTTGACACCCTTCAATATCTGCAAGTGTAGCCTCTAAATATTCCTTATATTCATTTTCAAAAAATGTTAAATCTGGAAGTATTTTTTCTATTGCTTCTCTTAATAGCCTATTGAACATTTCTTTTAAAAATGGTGTGTTTCCTTCTTTTGGTCTGTATGAATACACATCATCTATAAAAAATAATGCTAATGTTTTTATCTTTATCGGATCATCACCATTGAAATTTTCACGTTCTGTTTCAAAATGTCTTTTTAATGCAAGTCTTATCATTTCTTCTTGGTATGAATTTGCATAGGTATCTACTTCAAATTCTTCACCTACATGCTTTTCAATACCATTTGATAATACAATAGCATTGCTTCCAGATATTCCAGATATATATAAATTTCCAAAATCGGAACTGATCATAGATAATGAATCATCTTTTACAAGTTCAAATGTTTTGGTTGCTGTCTTTGTTTTATACTGTAATCTGGCTTTTTTATTTGCTATGCTTAATACTTTTACTTTCTCTTCACTTTTTGTTGCAGGAGCAAAATGTTCTTTTGCAATTCCCTTGATTAAGCCTTGATCAAATGATGCATATGCATCAAGATTATATATCAAATTGCAATAATCAGTTTTCTTTATCTTATTTTTTCCACTACCGATACTGATTTCTGGAAATGTTGCTCCATATCTTATAATACATTGTGAATTTAATCTGTTTTCAATAACACCATATGATTTCTGATCTCTTGAAAATTTATGTGGTTCGTCAATTATTACTATTGGTCTTGTTGCTCCGATTGCATCCAATGGATTAAAGAAGTTTTCAACTGAACTATCGTAATCACTTCTTGTTAATGTTCCTGTTTTTTCTGATCCTGTAAGCAATGCCATATTTACCAATAATACATATATTTTGTTTTTTATCTTGTCTGATCCTGTTACATAATCACGTACAACAGATGGAAAATATTTTTTTCCTTTTTTCTGCTTCTTTGCCGCATCTACTGTACATAATTCTATTTCACAATCATAACCGCAAGTATCAGCAAAAAATTTTCTTACATAACTATCTTCTATAAATGACTTTGTTCCTTCTTTAATTGGAAGTGATGGAACTGCTATAACAAATTTGTTAAATCCATATCTTTGATGCAATTCAAAAATTGTCTTTGTATATACAAATGTCTTTCCTGTTCCAGTTTCCATTTTTATATCTATATGTAAATAATCCTTTGCAGGTAAATAACTACATTCTGCATTTTCAACAGACTTTTGTAACTCTGTTATATTTGATTCTATGTTAGAATCTTTTATATTAACTAATGGATTCATATAATAAAAAGAGGGTACACCAACAGCAACATTTTCAAATACCTTGCTTACCGCATCTACCGCATATTGCTGGTGTGGTAAATCTTTTTGTAAAAGCAAATCCATTAAATCACCCCCTTAGTATCTTGTATCAATATTAACATTCAAGTCTTTTCTGCTTCCTTTTAGTATGCTTAAATTTCTTTGTATTGTTTCTGAAATTGTCCATGCTTCAAAGCTATATCCAAATAAAACTATGTGTTCTGGATTAAATGTAATGTCATTTACATACATTTTTATTAATGCGTTTACATTATCTTTTGTAAACTGCCTTCCAATTAAATATAAATGCTTACCACAATAGTATGCTTTATATCCGTCTAAATCTATTTCTTTTACATCTGGATTAAAACCATATCCATCTTTACATAACCATGTTGAAAGTATTATATTTTCACCAATTTCATCATTAATTGAATTATTGACAATATATACTTCTGGATCAAATTCTTCCATTTTTTCAATAGAATCATCTTCTAATTGTTTGATGTAATAATGTGTGTAACCATAATCTATATCTGCACCTGTTTCTTCTTGTACTAGCTTTGCAGATGCTTCTATTCTTGCACGTCCAATTTCATCTATTGTTCTATATCCTGCCTTATATGGTGCATCTTTTTCTTTTACTGCTTCATCTAACTGTAGGTGTATATATCTTATATTTGTTCCTTTTTCTGCGTTCATTTTCATTACTGTGTGTGCAGTTGTTCCAGAACCAGAAAACACATCTAAAACAATATCATTGTTTCCTATTTCTAATGCTGTAAAAATTGATGCCATTAAATCAACATCTTTCGGATTAGAAAAATATTTTGCATCACCCAGCAACTTTTCAATCATCTTTGATGCAACACGTCCATCTTTAAATTTTATACTTGTTAATGATTGATATTGTGTATCTACCAAATACGTTTTCTTATTTGGGATAACAGATTCATCTTTTCCAAAGTGGACACCGCCATTCGATATTAATTCTAACATTGATGATTCTGGGTATCTCCATCCACTTGCAGGAGCTTTTACAACTTTTCCTGTTACTGGATGCACAACATCATATACATATTGTCCAAATTTGGGCCCAGAAATATTATCTGGAAAATATACACCTTTTATATCATCATACCAGCTATAATGTTTACTTCCATATATTGGATTGGCTTCTGAAAATTGTTTGTACCATTCTAAAGCCAATTTGTGTATTTCATCTGGATCATCTGTTTGTTTTCTAAATCCTTCAAATGCCTTAAAAATTTCATCAAGACCTTCTTTTTTTCTTTCCACTGCCCCTTATTTATATCCTTATTTTTTACATAAAATAAAATATATTCATGCTGCATAGATATATAATCTTGGTCATTTTTGCTGCTATTCTTCCAGATTATTTCTCCAGCATAGTTTCTTTCATCAAACACATCATCACACAATAATCTTAAATTTGCATGTTCACTTTCATCAATAGAGATTACCACAATACCATCATTTGTTAATAAATCACGAGCCATAAGCAGACGAGGTAACATAAACATACACCATGCTGAATGTGATGCAGATCCCCTTGTTGTTAAATCTAATACTCTTTCTGCTTCTTTCTCACCTAAATTTAATTTTTCCATTAATGTAGGTACTGTAAAAGAGAACTTGTCATGATATGTAAAGCCATCTGATCCTGTATTATATGGCGGATCTAAATAGATACATTTAATTAATCCACGATATGAATTTAAGAGGTGCTTCATAGAATCAAAATTATCACCTGTTATATAGACATTTTGACTATTTCTATTTATATCCTGCTTATTGTGTTCTTCATCTGGAATAAGCAAAGTATCTTCATCTAATGATGTTAAATACTTTGCATAGCTTTTTCCCAGAAAATTTAATTCATATCCTTCATTTGTTATATCTATATTGTCTGATAACAATTCTTTAAATTTTAACCAGTCAAACTTTCCTTCATTTGTAAAACAAGATGGAAAGTCTGCTCTTAATTTGTTTATTGTATTATCACTTATATTAACTGCTTCATTTGCACGAATTTCATCTAACATAGTATCAAATTCCTTTCAAGACAATTTGTACTAATTATACCAAAAATCCGCCATTTTTGCTATCAGAATCTTGTCAAAATGTCAATGTTTAAAGCCTTATTGCTGTTCTTAATAACCTTAGTATTCTTTTCCATCATTTCATTTATAGACCAATCATTGAAGTTATAACCAAACAACACAATATACTTAATATTGAACTCTGGATCTTCTATAATCCGCTTCATTAATGCATTTAGATGTTCTTCTTTAAATCCTGCATTTATTAAATATAAGTGATTTTCACACATATATGCACTATACCCAGCTAAATCTATTTTACATATATCTGCATCTATTCCATAGCCATCTGCACATAACCACGTTGTTATAATCGTATTCTTTGCTTACAGTACATCTATCTGTATGAGATAATTCTATTAAGAGATATTAAGTATATGGATTTATCAAAAAGCCAACTTTCTTCCAAAAATTAAAAAGGACCCCCGAAGGAGTTCTTTTTTTCTGTATAGCTTTTTTATTCAATCATCTGGAAGTATCTAAGTGCATCTATAATAGCTTCCCTTTTTTCAGTTGTTACTTGTGGCACTTTTGCCTTGCCTTCACCTGTATTATAATTTTCTCTTTCTATAATTCCAAATTCACGTTTTACTTGCGCTATATATAAATTTGTTACATGCAGGTCATATTTATTTTTTACATATTCCTGTATTTCTTTATATGTTGCCTTGCTTTCTGCACTTGTTATGTCTAATTCCGACATATCCAATCTTACCTTAATTTCGGCATCTGGAGCCTTTCGGGACAACAAAATTACAGTCTCCACATGCGGTGAAAGTTACTTCTTATACTAAATAGCGAAACCGTCACTTTTTGCTAAAATGTTTGTATCACTATTAGGAAGATAGCATTTACCCCGTCTAATCAACTTTCCTACACTACAAGTTTTAGTCCGAATCATTCAGCTTTTAAACGAGAGGCAAAAAGTGTGCCATATGTCCCAGACTCCAACCGACTTAGTTCTCCGTCATTTTTATACCTGCGATTGTAGCAGGAACATATCACGCTTTATATCCATCACAACTATAATAATTGATTTATTATCCTTTCAACTCCCTCAATATATTCATCCATCCGTTTTCTTTTATAAACGTAAATATAAGATGGATGGTGAATTGGTACATAATAAGTCCCTTCATATTTTTTATAATGATATTCAAATTCATCCCATTTTTCAAAATTGATTTTTAAATGTTTTCCAACAGATGAATAAACTTTTTCTCCCAACAAAAAAACTATTTTCGGAGACATTGCCTGAATTTCACCAACCAAATGTTCAAAACAACTATCGATTTCTTTTCTATTAGGATAACGCAATTTTTGTTCCTCTGTTAAAGGAAGGCATTTTACTAAATTTGTTTTATATGTGATTACCTCTCCACACAATTCCTCTATCTTTTGAATCAACATTCCTGTATTGGTTTCCGGGGACAACGGGACTTCTTCATCAGATTCCATTTTTTTTGCCGAAAGACCTACCCAAAAAACCTGACATTCTTTTTCTGTATCTAATAGCGGTTTTTGGTTAAAACACAAACCGCACTTTTGACATCTACGTATTTGCTCAATCATTGTTCTTCCTCTGTAAGTTTCTGTGTTTTTATAATATATTCATTTAACATTTCATCTATCTCCGCACTATAATTCCCAAATTCAAAATTGAACTGTGATCTTCCCTCAAATTGGCTTATTGATTTATTAAATTCACACCCATGAATAATTCCAGTGCTTTTTACTATTTCATTATATAACTGTGTTCCATGATATGGTCTAAATTGGAACACACTGGTTCTAAATGTTCCAGGAGTCTTAAGCGATATTTCTTTTATTTTAAAAGCCAAGTCATATGTTTTTTGAAAATCTTCTTTTGTTTCTTCTGGAAAACCATAAATAAAATACCCCTTCAAGTCAATTCCATTCTCCAGAATTTCTTTTTAGACAGTTATAACATCATCTGAACTACCAAGCTTATTTATTTTCTTTCTCATTCTTTCTGAACCTGATTCGATTCCAATAAACAATTCCCTACACCTTCCATTGTGGAGATCCTTCACTTTTTCAATATTTCCAATTAGAGACAACACATGAACCATTCCTCGCCAACTCAACTGTGGAAATTTTGAAAAAATATTATTTGCCATATCTATACTTTTACCATTTCTTAAAAACAAGTCATCTAAAATTCGAATGCTTTGTATATCTGGATATGTAGATAGTATTTCTTTGATTTCCATTATAACACTTTCTTCTGTGCGAATTCTGGTTGTAACATCTTTATTTAAGCTCCTGGCTCCTCCGCAAAACGCGCAATCAAACGCACATCCTCTCGATGTAATGATTGCTATTTCTTTCTCACCATAATGATTGTCTACTATCTCGTTTCCCAAATACCTCCTATCCAAAAAGACATTTGAAATGTCCTCTGGAAAATATTCCGAATCTTTATTAACTCTATATACAAATTTTTGATTCTTTTGTTCCTCTGGAATCTGATTGCATAGTCCTAAAACAAGGGCAGGTATTATAAATTCTCCCTCACCAATAATTATGTTCAATCTATTTTGGGTATCCCAATGAAGTATATCAAAATAAATACTCTTAACGGCTTGTCCTCCGATAAAACAATCACATGGGATCTCAATACTTTCAATAATAAACTTCACCATTTCGTAATTTTGCGTAAAAATGTTTATTCCAATATAATCTGGATGCATTTTATTAATAAAATTCGCTATATCTGTTACAGATTTTCTTTCTTTTACGCAATCTACAATAGTAACATCTATTCCCGCTTTTTCTAAATATGTTGCTATATATCCCAATCCCAGTGGTGATAAATACTGTTCTTTCTCTTTTGTGGTATCCCAAAATATAGGAGAGTTAAATAGAATAAATTTTTTCATACCTTCCTCCAGTTATTAACTATATAAGAAACCACTTTTTCTACATTTTCTTCCAAATTGTCATTGTTATAAATATTCATAACATCAATATTATATTTCCTTAATTCTATAATCCCTCTCTCCATAAAATCAAGTTCGCTTTTTGACTGATTCCCTTTTTCAAATCTAGTCAATGTATCTCGTTCTGATAATCTTTTTTGCAAAACCCTTTCATCTGCAAACACTGCCAATTGCAAATCCGGCTTTATTATTTCGGAATTTGCAGTCAACACAAAAGTAGCACTAACACCATCCATTTCTTGCAATATTAGTGATGAAAGTATATACCTATCAGAAATAACCAGTTGTCCCTCTTCTAATGCAGGTATAATTTCATTGGTCATATGCTCATATCTATCTGCCGCAACCAAACACGCCAAACTTATCCCTGAATGTTTTTCTGCAAACTCTCTTAAGAAATTTCCCAGTTTAGTATCCGTGGGCTCCCTTGTTATATATACAGCATATCCCAATACTTCCAATTTATTTTTTATAGCCTCTATTAGTGTTGACTTTCCGACACCATTAGGACCATCTACAGCTATAAAATAACCGTCTAGTTTGTCCTTCTCTAACATATAACCACCATCTCTATTGAAAAGAAAATATGTGTATCACAGTATCAATATATTTATCATCACTTTTGTTTATAATGGGATTCTCCAAAAGATTTTACCCCTGCTACAAGGCTTCCTGTCTCTGCCTTTCTAAAATTTCTGTATATTGTTCATACGCAGCTGTTTGGAATATTTTAAGTATTTCCTCCTGCACATCTAACATTGCCGGATGAAGACGAAGTCCATCAGCATCTGAATCATATTCATACGTTTTACATATATCTATTTTTAAATCATCATATTTAAAATTAATTTCTACAACCACCTTACGCAAATCAGCTAGACTCTCAAATTTATATCCCATAGTTGTAATATAAAAATCATTTTGCAAACACTCTTGCACAAATGAATTATTCCGAATACTAGTTCCACTCAAGATAGCACTTGTAATTCCCTGTAGATTTGATAATGCAGAATCTTCCTCTTCATCTAATTCCTTAGTCTCATCGTCCTCGGATCCTTCATACCTCTTTAATTCCACCTTTGTTACTGTTTCAAATCTCCAATCTAAAAAATTCCTTTTTATAAATTCATCAAAAAATGCAACTCGATTCTCATTTGTCAAAACCTGCAAAGATATATGTCTGGTATGTACTGCCGCATCCTTTCTTGTTGCTTCCTCTAAAAATTTGTTAATTTCTTTCATTTCTGATGTAGATGCTTGTCGAACATCAATTATAGCCTTTTCTTTTGAAACATTTGTAACAATAATATCAGTATTTTTATATTGAGTGGATATAAACTCATTTCTTCCTGGACGAATTATTGAATATCTCAATTTTACTATCAATTTATCATCATTTACTCGACTTACAGCAGAAAGTCCGTAGCGTGTCATTCCAAAAGAGGCATTCCCAAAAAAGTCTTCCAAGTCATCCATAATATTATCAGAATCCTTGATTTCCATTTCCATCACTGAAGATTTTATATAATTTGCACCATCATCTAAAGATTGACTCAATTTTTCTATATCATAGTTCCCCCACAATATAGGATATACTTGCTCTGCAATTTGTTCTGAATTAGTAGATGCAAGAATAATGCCTTGATCTTTAAGTATTTTTCTTATACGAAACGGTTTCAGTTTTCCATCCTCAATCGCCCTTTTAAGCTCTTTGTTGTCAATATATTTTGATATCATCTTCTCCCTCCCGCAATTAATGATTATCTACCACATTTAATTTTCGGTTCAATAAAAACTTAATCCTAATGGATTTTGTTATATCTTGAGATATCTTTCCATCATCATAATTACTTAGGATAGACAAGAAGTTTTCATTGATATAATCATTCTCCTCTTTTGTTTCTGTCCAAAAGCATATATCAAATCCGTCATATTGATTTTCATATTGAAAAGCTCTACACATACTCCACATATATTGAAAACTATCAGCACTAATTTTATCAAAAAAGAAGATGACTAAAATTCTATTCACACGTATATCTCCATTGCGACCAATTGGCACTTGTTCTCTTGCTTCACAAAAAACATACTTTGAAAACAGATGATTTATACTCCAATACTTTTCAGAAATCGGTTGAGAATTATTAATGCTCGGATATAAAACATTCAACCCATCATGATAAGATTCTTTAATCATCCGGCTGATTGCATCCCATCTTTCAATCATATTATTCCCAGCAATAAAAATCTTATATGGATTTCTTTTATTAGGAATTTGAATACCCGATAAATACTCATCAAATTTGGTTTGATTAAATTTCCCATCATTACAATTAACCAAAAGTAATGCACAATTTTTATCGGCTCCTTCCGCATAAAATTCTTGTAATTCGCTATTATTTCTAGCACAATCAATCAGGTTAAGCTCTTCATTAACCCATCTTTCAATTTCCTTTTGATTAATTTTACTCCAAACTCTGTTTTTACATTCAATAAAAACGCCTTGCACAGAGCCTATGTATGGATCTTTATACTCCATGTATAAATCAATCCCATGTGTCTGCTTAGGTTTTCCCTCAGCATTTTTGTGTGTACTCCGAGTGCATTTTATTTCTTTATCACTCATTTTCTTATTCCATTTAAACATACCTAATTTTTTCCCTATCTTCTGTGCATTTTCTCCCACATCAATTACCTCCCGCATACAACAGCATTTTATATATACATTCCAGTTCATTATCTTTTATCATTCTGCGCGCTTTATAAATAGTAACAGTTCCTGACATATGAATAACCATTCTGATAATTGACTCTGTGCATTTCCACCTGAAGGATATTTTTTGAATATTCTTTTTGTATTTGTCAATCGTTTCAAACGGCATTTCCTCACAGGACAAATCCAAAGTACAGTCCGCTAATAATCCATCATTTAAAACAACTTGCCGTGCTGTAACTTTTCCAACATATATACCTTCCTCTTTGCTAAGGTACTCAATCATCCGCGTAAATTTCATTTCAAGTGCTTCTATTACAATATGATTGTCAAAAGCTAATGATATGGATGTAATAATTTTTTGTGCATTTTGGACTGTTCCCCAAATGTCCATATAGTTATTTTTCATATCAATATGGAATTCTGTAACTACATATTTCTTTCTTGTAATAATCTCAAAATTATTTATCTGAAAATTATATTCTTGTGATTTATATATTTCTGCATATATATAAATACCAGACAGAGATGTTTCTGTGTAATCTTCTACCACAATTCTTGTCTCATCCAAAATATCATTTTCAATTCTGTTTATTATTTCATCTATATGATATTCCTGTTCAAATTTAATTTTATATAGCAGTATACTACTCGATGCCATACCATCGTCCCCTTCAGTTAAAGCCTTTTGTTTATTTATTATACACCTTAATCTTCGTTTGGTCATTATATTTTCTTCTTGTAAACCTGTCTGCGCCGGAGTGTTTTTCCGCAGTAAGGGCAAATCAGCATTCCACTTAAGGGATAGCGGTTTTGGAACTTCATTGTGCTGTCCTGTCCAATATTCCTGTCACGTTTTCTTTGTTCCCTGACTTCCTGCACCTTTTCCCATACCTCTGGTGATACAATTGGTTCGTGATTTTCCGAAATGTAATAACTCTGCACTTCCCCATTGTTTTTCCTTGTATGGTTTCTTTTGTTTTCAGGGGTGTAATACTTCTGCAGATGAAAATCCCCTTTGTACTTTTCATTGCAAAGCATCCCATTGATGGTCCCGCTCTCCCATGTTGTTCCCGTCACTGTTTTCACGCCCATGTAATCAAGCAGCTCCCCAATCCTTGACGAGCCGACATTCAGCAGATAAAGATCAAAAGTCAGACTGACAATTTCTGCTTCCTTTCGGTTTACAATCAAATCTCCATATAAATGATGGATTTACAATCTGATTACTTGTTGGACCTGTTAATGGTAAAAATAATTTGAATGTTTTTGCCAGCCACAATGTGTCATCTGGAAGGTCTGCCTCACTAATATAAGCATCATCTATCATTATTCTACTGTTTGCAAAATATCGTATATAATTTTCTTCTGTCTTTATCTCTGAAAAGCCTGTCCAGTTTGTAGCAAAGTAATTATCATTTGGAGAAAACTATCTATTGGTTCCAATAATTGTATACAATGAGTCTTCTTTAGATGTATTAACTTTCTCAACTATGCTCTGTATCCGCTGATTACGAATTACAATACCTTTATATGACAGCTTACCAATTCTTTCACAAACCTCATTATTGCAAGAGCTGTGTTTGCCTGCTCTGCTGCAGTTTTTAATGTAGCCAGCTTCTCCTTGGTTTCACCAACCGCATCAGCAAGTAATTTTTATTTCTGTGCAAGCAGATCTGTATTTCCCGGAGCAAGTTTCAATAACTTATCAACGTCCTTCAGCTGCTGCTGCGTACTTTTAATCTGACCCTTTACACTTTTAAGGGCTGTTTGTAGTTTGGTGGTATCTCCGCCAATCTCGACAGTAATACCCATGATTCTGTTAGCCACGGCCGATACCTCCTTCCGTAAAAATTGGCATAAAAAAAGCGCAGATTTCTCCAGGCATGAAAAAAGCACCAACCATTTCTGATTGATGCTTTCAAATTATTTTGTTTTTGTAAATCTGTTTAATTGCGTATTCACATCTCGTCCACCGTACATAACACGGATAATCGTAACCACTTGTGTATCATCATCCGGAATATATAGAACAAGATAATTGTCTACTGGCGCTACGCGTAGCCCTCGACTTTTCCATGGTTCCAATTCATATTGTCGATATCTCTTCGGCATATGATCAAGATCCATAATACATGCTTCAAGCCTATCAAGCTGACCACTTGCATTTTCTGGTGCCTGCAGTTCAAAAGCAATGTATTCGAAGATTCCACGAAGGTCTATTTCGGCCTGATCTGAAATCACGATATCATAAATCATAAATTGTAATCCTTGCGGATATCAGCAAAAACAGATTTTGCTGATCTAGTACGACCAGCCTGCATATCCGCATATCCTTTCTCTAGTTCTGCATTCATCTGTGCTTCTGATAATGCACTAACGTCTACAGGACGAGCGGATGGCATTTTCACTTCAAAAGGAAGTCCTCTTTGAAGAATAATTTGTTTGTAAAACATATTTATTGCATTGGATGCAGGAATTCCTAATGCTGCTAAGATTCCTTCTGCCTGTTCTTTTACATCAGGCTCAATGCGTGCGTATAAATTTGCTGATTTTGTTGCCATAGTAAACACCCCTTTCGAATTTTTTCTAACTCTATTATATTCATTTGTCCTGACAAAAGCAATACAAAATCAGTGTTTTACAAATTGTCCATACTCCAAAATCTACCAGTTCATTAAAATTTGTCGAAGTCCTCCTGAGTCGCCACTTCCATATATCCTTTATAATCATCGTTGCTGTTTTCAGCATACATATCATTCACGAGGCCAATGGTAAGCAAATCCAGGTCTCGGATACTAATCCCCAGTTGTACGCAACGAAGCAAAAATAAAGGTGTTGTCATCGGGCGATCTGTTGGACGAAGTTTTTTTAGCACTTACATCCGTCTGAACGTTTAACCCCCAGAGCTCAATGAGCTGTGGAAGAACCTGCTAGATTGAGAACGTATTAAATCTATCCAACCATTCTTCTGGCGTATCCGGAATATTGGCATCTGCATGCTTTGCCATCACATAAGCGATGTTCTCAAACATCTCAACTCAATCTTTTCTGTTCCCAGCCATCATCAAATCCTGCAATGATTGATTAAATGATAAGGAGATGGGATACGATGAGAACAATATTTGCAGAATA
>OJNL01001358.1_pt1 | contig 14143 bp, 11 predicted proteins | sample 1597581 | NCBI WGS metagenome assembly OJNL01 (sample SAMEA2452133, study PRJEB22498) | human gut metagenome | biome: human feces; feature: human gut; material: feces | place: Australia | collected 2012
TTCGGGTAATGTTTACCGAGAACGACTATATCTATATCCAATCCAAAGCGGAACAAGCTGGGTTGTCTGTCAATGAATTTGCCATCAGGCTGCAATGGATTGTCCGGTCTGTCAGCGCATCAGTCCGGAAATGGCATCGGCAATTCGTGACCTTTCCGGCATTGCCAACAATGTCAATCAGATTGCCCATCAGATGCACACTTATGGTTTGGAAGCAGTCAAACAACAATGCTTTTCAATCATATCAGAAGTCGGTAGAATTATCAACCAAGTAAAGAACAATAGTCATGATTGCAAAGATTAAAACAAGAACAGATTTCGGAGGAATAGTGAATTACGCCAATGACCAAAAGAACAAAAAGAAGTGTGCCATACTTTTAGCACACGAAGGTGTCTGTGCCATCAACAATAAAACCATAGCTGATTCTTTTCAGATACAAGCGTCCATGCGTCCGAAAGTAAAAAGTCCGGTGAAACACGTATCACTTGCTTTTTCTTCGCAGGACATTAGCCGTTTCCCTGATAACGAAGAAGGAGATGCGCTGATGGTAGAGATTGCCAAGAAATGGATGGAACAAATGGGTATTCGTAACACTCAATATATCATAGCCCGACATCACGACACGAAACATCCTCATTGTCATTTGGTGTTCAATCGGATAGACAATGATGGCAATCTCATTTCTGATAGCAATGAAAGAATACGTAATACTAAAGTATGTCGGGCTTTGACTAAAGAATATGGACTGTACTTTGCCCCTAAAAATAGTAAAGCCAGAAACAAGAGTCGTTTGCGTCTTTATCAATTACGGAAGTATAATCTACGTTCTGCAACTCTTGATGCGTTGGCAGTATCTCGTTCATGGCGTGACTTCTTTCGTATTCTCAAAAGTCAAGGGATAGATTTGCGTTTTAATCATGCTGAAAATTCGGATAAAATTCGTGGCATATCCTTTTGTGTGGATGATTTCAGCATCGCTGGATCTAAACTTGACCGTGATTTGAGTTTCAACAGTCTTTGCGCTACATTGGGCAATGTGGCAGCGGAACTGATTGTTCAACCTCATCAAGCCATAACTTCCAGTGGAGGTGGAGGAACAAATAATGAACAAGGATGGCGAGACGACAAAGACAAGGATAACCAAAGAACCGAACCTTTTTATAAACCCTCAAAACGTAGAAGATAATGAAAGAAGATGTAGTAGCAGCAAATCTGGTAAATTTGCGCCAAAGTATCAACGAGCTTAAAGAGTGTATTGAAAAACAGAATACTACAGTTCTTAAACCAGAGCAATCTGTAAAAGTGGACTTTGATGAAAAGACCATTTATAATGGAGTCGCCAAAAGTTTCTGTGCTTGCTGGAATGAAGCCTTGTCTGTGGTAAAGCAACATATCTGGAAGCAACAGCCGGACACATTGCCGTTCTCGCTATGGTTTCCGAAGCTTATTGAACTATTCAAGCAGAAGTCTAAATTTCTTGAATATCTTTATCGGCACGTTTGCGATTACAATCTCAATCGTATGGCTATTGAAGCAAATACCGACTGCATATTAAAACGGCAGGACGAGATATTTGCCAAAATCAATGAGTTGAAAAATCCAGTAACGGTTATTCCGCCCAATATCAATGGGATGTTTATACGAGGGCATCATATCAAACTTCGATATGTTGCAGCCTTTGTTGTCATTATTGTTACCTGGGCTGTTGTAGCATCGGTTAGTAACATGAAGCATAGAGAAGAAGCCTTTGCGTATTATTCGATGTATCGGGTGGTGAAGGAACAGTATGAAATGGCAATAGGCAATAAAATAAATTGAATAACTTAGTTTGTATTTGGTAGGTGATATTGTTACCACCTACCAAATACAACAAATGTCTTTATGGATACATTTTTACTTTCTTTAACCATTGTATAGTATTGCCTACCTAACACCAAAATACATTATCTAATTGTTGCAACAATTAGGAGCTTTAACAAAAATAGCTATAGGAAAGTCCATAAAACGCGCCTTCATATCTTCTGGAAATTGTTGAATTACAAACTGAGCTACATCCAACTTGTCTAACAGTAAAAAAGCCCCTGCTTTTACCATATCAGAATTGTTTTGAGACAGTTGAAGCAATAAGTTAACTTCGTTTTTTGTAAATGTTCGCTGACGTTTAATTATTTGCAAAATATTTAATTGATGTATTGCAATCATTGAGTTATCACGCTCATGTTTCAAAAGCCATTGCGCTAACGATTGTGCAACTTCAATTGTAAACTTACTCTTCTCTAAATTGTCTGACATTTTTAGCTCATCATAAGCCTTCAGCATGTGAAGTAAATCCAAGTTCGCCTGTATAAGTACACGAGAATCTTTTATATAGCACTCATTGTATACTTCTACAATTCTATCATAAGGGATGTTATCAAAGAGTACATACCCCTTTTGTTCTAAAAAAGAAAATATTGGTACTCGAAATGGGGTAACGTCATTGTTCTGTATCACCTCGATAGATGATGTAAAAGCGTTGTCTATATAAAACTTCTCTCTATTGTCACTTTGGCATACTAAAAGCACATTTATATTTGCAATGCTTATCTTAAACATGTTTTGCGGATTTGTAAGTCCAATAGCCTTGTGTTCGATAAGAGCTTTATACAATTGGCGCATAGAAAAATTGTCTTTTCCCGTAAACGTCTTATAATTTATTGGGGTCTTTATATTTAAAATATCAAGAACAGCCTTGTGAATATTTAGATTTGATAACTGCTTATTTATCGTTGATAAAAGAACTTTTTTATTAGATGCATTTATTGTTATTTCTGTATCTCCAAACTTCATACTTCCATATTCTATGAGCTGCTTATAAACTTCATAGGCTTTTATTTGCTCATCTGTAGTATTAGCCAATATTTCTAATGTGCTTATACGTTTAGTAGATGGTGCCCTTTGTTCGGATTTAAGAAGAAATAAGCTTTCCAATCTATAAGATACGCTCTCCTTGGTATAGGTTAGAATATAATTTGTGGCAACAATATCTTTACCAATATAAACATTCTCTTCTTTATTGATAGTCAGTTCTGGCAAAACTATATTCATTAAGCCATTTCCTATAGGTATTTCGACTCCCTCTTTTGTTTTTAGATACAGGAAGGATTTAAATCCTCCAAGAAAGTCTTTCAATAGATTATCTTTCTTCCTCGAAGTCTGCATTATCTCTGTATGAGCAACTTGCGTACACGTGTTGCAATTATATCACAAATCCGAAAATAAGCATCCATAAGCAACAACAGCTCTTGACTGCAAAATTACGATTTTTATTCATAAACAACAGGATGTAAACACATAAAAATCAAAAGTCTGGCACGAATTTAACAGAATCTCCACTTTTATCCTTACCTTTGTACATGATATTGGGGAGTTGTACCCTAACAATTATAAGGAAACGATGCAAATTCAAAACAATACATTGATAGCGGAATGCTCGGCTTACGATTTCAAGGAAATGCTGGAACGTAAGAAGGTGAAGTCATGGCTTAAATCGGTATCGGCTTTTGCCAATACGGATGGCGGCAGTTTGTTCTATGGAGTGAACGATGACGGAGTGATTGTAGGTTTAGAGAACCCACAATCTGATGCCGATTTTATCAGCGAAACGATAAAGGCAAGACTTGACCCTGTACCGGAAATACAACTTATTCCGATAGAACACGAAGGGCACTCTTTGCTTGAAGTGAAAGTAAAAGCTGGAACACTTACACCTTATTATTACTATCAAGATGGAACACGTACCGCATATGTACGAGTTGGCAATGAAAGCGTGGAGTGCAATTCGCAACAACTTCTTTCATTGGTGTTGAAAGGCACACACATGACATGGGATTCATTGCCTACCCAAGTGAATGCCAGCAAACATTCTTTCATCATCCTTGCCAATACTTTCCATGAGCAAACTCATCAGGAATGGAATGACAAATATTTGGAATCATTCGGACTGGTTACTCCTGACGGAAAACTAACCAATGCCGGACTATTGTTTGTAGATAATTGCACCGTATTCCAATCTCGCATCTTCTGTACCCGTTGGACGGGACTCTACAAGGATGATGCTATCAGTTCCGTGGAACATCGGGCTAATCTTGTGTTGCTCTTAAAATATGGTATGGACTTCTTCAAGAACTATACTATGAGTGGCTGGGTGAAGATGCCCAACTATCGCCTTAATCTACCCGACTACTCTGACCGTGCCATCTTTGAAGGATTGGTAAATCACCTTATTCATAGAGATTATACCGTTATGGGTGGTGAAGTACACATTGACATCTATGATGACCGAGTAGAATTAGTATCACCCGGTGCGATGCTTGACGGTACGCAAATCCAAGACCGTGACATATACAAAGTGCCGTCCATGCGTCGTAACCCTGTTATTGCGGATATGTTTACGCAATTGGACTATATGGAGAAACGTGGCTCTGGTTTACGAAAAATGCGGGAACTCACAGAGAAACTGCCCAATTTCCTGCCTGGCAAAGAACCACAATATCAAACGGAAGCGGCTTCTTTCTACACCACGTTCTATAATTTGAACTGGGGTGAGAACGGAAAAATACCTGTTGAGGAAGTAGCCGACAGAGTAAATGGTTCGGTCGAAAAGTTCGGTGTAAACGAAGAAAGTTCGGTCGAAAAGTTCGGTGTAAATGCAGATAAGTTAGGAAACACATCGAAAACGCCGAAGAAGATCAATAAAACCGCACAAAAAATTATTGATCTTGTTATTTCCGACCCATCAATCACAGCCGATAATATGGCTAATAAGGTTGGTGTAACTAAACGCGCTATAGAGAAAAACATCAAGAGCCTTAGGGATATGGGAATTTTGGCTCATGAAGGTTCTGATAAGGCTGGCTATTGGCGTATTGTTATTAATCCTCAAACTGAGCAATAAACCTATGGGAACACCTTTCATACCACTCGGTGCAATAATTGCCGTTTTGATTATCGCCTTTTTGTTTGCCTCTTTACCGCAGGTAAACCATAAAACACGATACAGAGTACTTTATGCAATAGCCATTATTATGCTATTAGCTGTTATCCCTATTAGTGAGTATATGGCTGGTGACACACAAAACTCAAGTAACAATTATCTGCTTGTCCTAATATTCGATATTGCAGTAGGATATTTCTGTATGTACATTGCTGCTTTGCTGAAATTCAACGTTCTTAAACGAAAAAACCAGGCACTGGAAAATGCCTTAACAGAAAAAGAACAAGAAAAAGTATCTATTTTACTGGAACACCAAAATGAAAAACAACAAGCACTTCAAAGAGAAGAACTTGAATGGTTAGCTGAAAAAATCAAAATGTTCACTGAAGAAGAACAGAAATCCATTCTTGCAAGCGCTTACGCATTTGCAGAACATGACCTAATAGTAGCTCCTTCAATAGTCATACAACAAGACACTTGTAGCCAACAAGAGCTTATGTATTTTATCTGCTCTGCTTTTTTCAACATGGGCAAGAAGCGCAATGACATTGTCAGTTTCTTATTTCAAGTCTTTCCTCTCTATTTTCCTGCTGGAGAAAGTGCATTGGCTAAAAAGATGCCGGGATTGGAAAAAGTTAAGGAAAGAAGGGAAAAGGAAAATCAATCTAAGTAAATTTTCCAACATACATCATTGAAGTATATTCCAATATAAAGTTGCTTTTCAACACATATTTGTTAGAAAACTATTATGAATAGAAAAAAGTCTCGATTATAATGATTACCTTTGTATTTAAAACATGTCATAGAACGTATGAATAAAGACATAAATCGTTTAAAGGTGGTTCTTGCAGAAAAGAAACGCACCAATAAATGGCTAGCAGAGCAGTTGGGAAAAGATCCGGGGACTGTTTCGAAATGGTGTACTAACACCATGCAGCCGAACTTGGAAACATTGGTCAAGATTGCTGAATGTTTAGATGTAGATGTGAAAGATTTACTTTGGTCAATAAAAGAATAAAATAACTAATGAACATATTTTCATTTTTTGCAGGTGCTGGTTTTTTGGATTTAGGATTCGAATTACAAGGTGATTATAATATTGTTTTCGTAAATGAATTTCACGAAGCTTTTGATCGTATTTATCGTTATGCAAGACAAAATATGGGATTGCAGGAACCCAAATACGGTCATCATATAGAAGATATAACTGAATATATTGATGGAGAGCATGGAGACAGGCTTCAAAGACTTATAGATTGGGTAGAAGAATCGAAAGAAGAAGAACTTACCGGTTTTATTGGAGGCCCTCCATGTCCCGATTTTTCTGTAGCAGGAAAAAATAGAGGACGTGATGGAGAAAATGGTAAGCTATCTGGAACGTATGCGCAACTAATTTGTACAGCACTCCCGGATTTTTTCCTTTTTGAAAATGTTAAAGGACTATATAGAACTGCAAGACATAGACAGTTTTTTGAAGAATTGAAACAGCAATTTAGAGCACATGGATATTCTCTAACAGAACAACTTGTCAACTCCTTGGAATTTGGAGCGGCACAAGATAGAGATAGAATTATATTAATAGGATTTCACCAAGATGCTGTTAATAGGCTACATCTTCAAGCGGATAACGGGGTCTTAATGAATTTTCCTTGGGAAGCGCATAAAAGATATAACTTGAAAGAAATAAAGAATCTTCCCTGGCCCAATAAATCTCCCTATCAAGAAAATACTCCTATGCTTATGCCTAATGGTATTATAGAAGACTTGACCATACAACATTGGTGGACGGAAAATGATGTGACACATCATCCCAATGCCAATATGTATTTCCAACCACGTGCGGGAATCGTAAGATTTAGGACAAAAGAAGAAGGCGATGTGGAAAAGAAATGTTATAAACGCCTACACAGATGGCGATATTCACCAACAGCCGCTTATGGGAATAATGAGGTTCATATACATCCTTTCCTGCCTCGAAGAATATCTGTAGCGGAATCATTGGCTATTCAATCATTGCCCGCAAATTTTATTCTACCACAAGATGTATCACTAACAGATGCCTTTAAAACAGTTGGGAACGGAGTTCCTTTCGTTTTAGCTAACGGCATAGCAAACTCTATTAATGACTATATTAATCACATAAATAATTAGTTTATGGCTTTGACTTTAGAACACTTCTTAAACTTAATCGATGAATTACCCAAAGGGGTTAATTTGGATTATGTAAAAGCTGGAACAAACAAAATCCAGCTTGACAGTGTTGATCATGTTGAAAAATACATATCAGCAACAAAAGTTGATACGGAAAAAGGTTCTACAAAAAGTGCCAATATAACAACGGAAAATCTCCGCATGTTTGTAAATAAGGTTGTTGAAAACAAGCCTTTACATATAGAATCTGTTTGGAATGGTTCAGGAAGTGCCCGTTCTGCATGGGAGGGCTTATTTGCTCACACATCGGAATTTTATACTCATTTTTCCAAAGGAAGAAAACATTTGGTATGGATTCCGACACATCCTCACACAGCAGGAGAAATAACACCTTTAACAAAAGAATTACTTGAATATCTATCTACCAATAAGAGTTCAACAGACGAGCGAGTATATAAATATATAGACATCATTACCGCCATCAAGACCAAGCCTTTCCTTTTGTTAGCTGGCATATCCGGTACAGGTAAAAGCCGTATTGTCCGTGAACTAGCCCGTGCATATTGGTACGAAAATTCCGCTGAATACAAGGCTCAGAAGCCAAAAAACTTTGAGATGATTCAGGTAAAACCTAATTGGCATGACTCTACGGAATTAATGGGATATGTGAGTCGTGTCAGCGGAAGTCCCATATATGTAATTGGCGATTTCTTAAGATTCATCACACGGGCTTGGGAAAACCTGGACACTCCTTATTTCCTTTGCTTGGATGAGATGAACCTTGCTCCTGTGGAACAATACTTTGCGGAATTTCTCAGCATAATAGAATCTCGTAAAAGCAGTGAAGACGGTACGATTGTAACAGACCCTATACTGAAGAAAAGCACAGAAGATTGGTATCGAGTATTGACTGCCGAACTGACAGGAGATAATGAAGCATTAAGGAATCGCTTTTTGGAAGAAGGCATCACCATTCCACAAAATCTAATTGTAGTGGGTACGGTAAATATGGATGAAACAACCTTCTCTTTCTCCCGAAAGGTACTCGACCGCGCTATGACAATAGAAATGAATGAAGTGGATTTGTATGCTGGTCTAGACAGCAGGTACGAACGAATTGGCAAACTGAGTAGCGACATGCTGATCGGTACAGCCGTAGAAGGTGTGGATGTGTACGCAGACAACGAAGAAGTCTGCAATAAGGTATTGACCTATTTACAAGCTGTGAATGACGTCCTCAATGGCACACCATTCAAAATCGCCTACCGTACGCGAAACGAATTCTTACTTTATGTGGTAAACAATTTGCCATACAACATGGATGAAAACGGAAATGAGTTCAGTGAGGATGAAGTCATAGCAACAGCATTGGATGAAATAACCAGTATGAAAATATTGTCGCGTATTGAAGGAGACGATACAAAAGTCAAGCATTCACTTCTTGAAAAATTGATTACCACTATCGAAACGCAGTTGCTGGTATTGACTGGAGAAGATAAGAAAATAGAATCTATTTCCATAGCCAAACTGAAAGAAATGCAAGGACGACTGTCATCCGGTTATACAAGTTTCTGGAGCTAAAAACTATCAGACATCTGCAAGAAACGATGGAACTGCTTACCATAAGACATCAGGATTTTGAAATGATTGTCGAATGTACAAAGTTCGATGATATTTGGCGCAAGGCTAAGAATAATGTGGGAGAAGAAGGCTTACACTCTACTTACTCTTGGTCAGAGGGAGTAGCATCTGTTACTTTAAGCAACCATATCGGAGAAAGAGTTGCGATTGAGGACAACCAACAAGCCCCTGCCGTGTTTTTTGATAATGTCGATTATCCTATTTGGATTGAATTCAAGGACTATGTGAAAAAAGCACAGTTCGGTTCCATTCTTCAAAATGAAAATGAGAAATTTACTTTTCGCAGACAGATATTAGCCGGTTTCTTGAACTATAGCAATGAGGTTGGGCGCAGTGAAATACAGTTCATATATCAAGTAGGGGCAGAGACCCGTGAGTTTGTTTTCTCTTTTGAAGTGTTAAGCACAAAACTCAATTATCACGAGCATTGGAGAACTATTATCGAGGATATTGAACAGGAATACAGGATGCTTTCACTTGATTATATGCGAAGAACCTTTCATGGTTTTTCGCCCGATACAAACGGAGAAACCCCTGAAATAATCTGGTGGAGCGTATTTGCCAATGAACAACAGAAATTCATAAAGGCTTGTAAAAATATCATTGACCGCCCACGGCATCGGCTACATGGAAAGGATGCTTACAAACGTGCTGACAAGCTGACATTTATTCCCTCTTACATAGAAAACGAATTGGCAGAACACAGAAATGACTGCGCTCATTTATACCGTGTAGAGGAACATGTATGGACAAACGATACACAAGAAAACAGGTTTCTGAAATTTGCTCTTGGACAAATTGCTGACAAATATGAAGTCTTGAAGAAGCGTATAGAAGCTGTGAAGAATGCTTCCGATGTGATGAAGGATGATATGCAAGCCACATTAACGGCACTTAAACATCTGCAACGAAATTCCTTTTTCCGCACTGTAGGAAATTACAAAGGAATGAATCAAGAGAGTTTGGTTCTGCAAAAAGCTACCGGATATAGTCAAGTATATCGCACATGGAATCTACTTCAACGCTCCTATTCACTGAATGATGGCATATATCGCTTGCAGACCAAAGATATAGCAACGCTTTATGAAATTTGGTGCTTTATAGAAGTAAGCCATATAGTAAAAGAAAAACTGCATTTGTCCAATGAAGACATAGACCACAGAAACCGTATGGAAATGAATGGTCTGTTTACATGGGATTTGGGCAAGGGAGAACATTCGCGCATCCTTTTCAAAAAAGATGATGTAGAACTGGCGGAGCTAATCTATAATCCAAAAAGTTCGGAACGCGAAAATAATTCTGTCGGTATAACTGACCTAGTAGTACCAACTGTTCCCCAAAAACCGGATATTGTATTGCAGCTTACAAAAAACGATTTGCAAGAAGGAATGAAAATGACTTACCTGTTTGATGCGAAATATCGTATTGATGGAAAGGATAAAAATGGAGTAGATGTTCCACCCGAAGATGCAATCAACCAAATGCATAGATACCGTGATGCCATCTATTATAAAGATTGTCAATCAAACGCTTTGAAAAAAGAAGTGATAGGTGGTTATATCCTGTTCCCAGGTGATGGTGAGCCTACTGATGTTGCCGTATCTAAGTTCCGTAAGACTATAGATGAGGTAAATATTGGAGCATTCCCACTTCGTCCCAAGGACACACATAACCGATTGCTTTTAGAGCAATTCATAGAAGAACTTATTCAAAATAAATCGCATGAAACCATATCGAAAGTGATACCACAGAAGGGCGCGTTATTGCAAGTGCCTAATCGCCTTCTTGTAGGTTTGGTTGGAAATAGTTCACGACCCGGATATACACAAAGTTTCCTTGACGGTAATGCCATTTTGTACTATACAGGACCAAAGTTCCCGACAACCATTTCATTGCATGACCTTCATTACTTTGTACCTTATATAAAAGGTGAAGGTGTTCGTGATTTATATGAAATTATCCGTATAAGAACCATAACGAGTAAAGAGGCAAAACAAGCCGAAGGTGAAGATATAACAGATGATATGCGTTTAGCATTCGAATTGCGTTTCAGCCGTAAGCTATTTGAGGATTATCGACAGATAGATACTCATAAGATGATTAATTATACTTTTATTGACACTACATTTGACGAGACAGAAAAGTGGTTGATAGTAAATGAGTCATAGCTATCTTTCACTAACAAATGTAATGGCATATTATACAGTTAACAAATAGATATTTACATAAATACAAAATCCTATTATTGCAATTTATGATACAAAAAATAAAAATTGATTGGAGAAATTGTTATGGTATTAAGGAGCTCAACCAAGAATTCAAGTTTACTCCTGGTAAACAAATACATTTAATCTATGCTCCAAATGGTTCAATGAAAACATCTTTTGCTAAAACTATGCGCTATTTATCAGGGCAGTCCAAAGAGAAACCATGTGACAAGCTACACGATAAAGACAAATCGAGTTTCATCCTAAAAGTGGACGGTTTAGATGTGTCTAAGGAAAATATATTCGTAGTTAATGGAGATGATGATATTGATTGTTCAAAGTCGTTTGTGAATTTCCTTGCAAGCTCAGAATTAAAAAACAGGTATGATTCTATATATCAACAATTGTCAGAGAAGAAGGAACTCCTCATAAGTAAATTAAAAAGTGCCTCTTTAAGTTCCGACTGTGAAAAAGAGATATTCGGTACTTTCAAACAAAATGATGCAGACACTATCTTTAGCATACTTGAGCGTTTAAACAGTGAAGTCAAATCAGGTTTACCAAAGTTTGAATTTAAGTATAATGATGTATTTGACACCAAAGAGAATGTTAAGAAATTTATAGAATCTAATAAAGATAACCTGAATATATATATCGACAATTACAATAGACTTTTAGGGAATTCCAAACTATTCCGAACTGTGGCCGGTCATACATTTGGAACGTATCATGTTACGCAATTACAACAGTATGTTTCTGATGGTTCATTTTTCGGTGTTAATCATAAAATTGTACTTCAGGACGATACGGAATTATCGTCCGAGACAGAGTTGCAAGAACTTATTAATAGTGAACAACAACGTCTTTTAAAGGATGAAAATTTAAAGAAAGCTTTTGATAAAATCACAAAAGCAATTGACAAAAATGTCGAATTGAGAGGTTTTAAATCTGTTTTGAACAATCATCCTGAATGGATACCTGAAATCATCAACTACGAAGTATTCCGAAAAAAAGTTTGGTTAGGGTATTTATCAGACAATGAGATAAAACCTCTGTTTGATGCTTATATACAAGTTTATAATGAAAATAAAGAGGCACTACAGCAAGTCTTAGAAGAGGCCAGCTCGCAGCAAGAAAGATGGGAACAAATTATAGCCCTTTATAATGCACGTTTTCATGTACCAATAAAAGTTTCTATAGCCAATCAAAAGGATATTATACTAAAACAAGAAGCAGCGAAACTACAGTTTTCTTACGTTGAAACTTCAAGTGCAGAAACAACTGTAGAGAAAGACGTGCTGGAGAAAATCCTTAGTCGAGGCGAAAAACGCGCTTTCATTATCCTGCAATTTCTCTTTGAAATGGAAGCACGTAAGACTATGGATCATGATACAATTTTAGTTATGGATGATATAGCTGATTCATTTGATTATCAAAACAAATATGCGATAGTAGAATATATTAAAGACATTGCTGCAGACAATAGCAATAAGTTCTATATGCTCGTGTTGACTCATAACTATGATTTCTATAGAACATTGTCGTCCCGTCTTAGTCTATTCCAACCAAATCTATGGATGGCAGAACGCTTAGCTAATGGAAAGGTAATCATCAACCAAGGTCAGTATAAAGGTAATATATATACTAATGCTTTTATCGAGCATGATAATGATGATAAAATATTTATAAGCATGATTCCTTTTGTTAGAAATCTGATAGAATATACTAAAGGGGAAAATGATGATTACAAAACATTAACAGAATGCCTTCATAAAAAAGCAAATACACGAACTATTACAATTGAGCAGTTGATAAATATTATGACTGATTTTACACAAGGTAAAGGTATGAAACGCCCTAAATCAACAGATAAAATTTACGACTTGATTATGCAAACCGCAGATAGCATCATAACCGAAGCCAATCCTAATCAAGTGCTAATTGAAAATAAAGTGTGCTTATCTATTGCCATAAGACACCTGGCGGAAAATTATATGTACGACAAAATGATAGCAAAAGGTAAAAGTGAAGAAGATTTAGCTGTAACAGGTAGTCAAACGGGGAGGTGGACAAGTCTATTTAAAAAAGTCTGTCCGAGAGATGCTCATTATGGTATTATAGAGCGTGTTAATATGATGACTCCTGAACTAATTCATGTAAACAGTTTTATGTTTGAGCCTCTCATAGATATGTCTATATATCATTTAATTCAACTGTATAAAGACTGTAAAGAACAACTCAAATAAACGAAATGGCTGATGTACTGACCAAAGAACAACGACGCCGTAACATGGCTGCTATACATGGAAAGAATACGAAACCCGAAATATTGGTACGGAAATTTCTTTTTAGCCGTGGTTTTCGCTATCGGCTGAATCATCCACGTCTTCCCGGTCATCCTGATATAGTACTTCGCAAATACCGAACTGTTATTTTTGTGAATGGCTGTTTTTGGCATGGTCATGATAATTGCAGATACTTTCGCCTACCTAAAACAAACATTGACTTTTGGCAAAAGAAAATAGAACGAAACAAAGAGCGTGATAAAAAAGAGCAATGCCAGCTTGCTGCTATGGGCTGGCATTGCATTACAATTTGGGAATGTCAACTAAAACCTAAAGTCCGCATACAAACACTTGAATCATTAGCATATACATTGAATCATATTTTTCTTGAAGACCGAAAAATCAAAACATATCAAATAGTAGAAAATGACAATAATTTCATGGTCGCTGAACCGGAAGTGTCATATGGTAAAATAGACAAATAATAATCTATAAAAACTTCTTATTCCGCATCAGGCTTAGATTTTACATAAGTAATTTCCACTAAATGCTGATATTGTTCCTTCATTGCCCGATACATCGAATAATACGCAAAGCCCTCTTCTTTATACTTCATGCTACTAGCAGAAACAGCAACAGCCCATATAATAATAACGGCAATAATGGACACTATATGCCGGAGTTTTATATGATAGCCACATATAAACAACCCACTGATATTAGGCGGAATAATAGTTACAGGGCTTTTCAATGCATTGATTTTTGCCAATATCTCATCCTGCCGTTTCAATATACACCTAATATTAGTTTCGATAGTCATACGATTCTGATTGTAATCGCAAACGTGCCGATAAAGATATTCAAGAAGTTTGGACTTCTGCTT
>OJNL01001366.1_pt1 | contig 14096 bp, 12 predicted proteins | sample 1597581 | NCBI WGS metagenome assembly OJNL01 (sample SAMEA2452133, study PRJEB22498) | human gut metagenome | biome: human feces; feature: human gut; material: feces | place: Australia | collected 2012
GGTCACGCTTTGTGGGAAAGGCTCAGAGAGGTCGATCCCGAAACTGCGGAGAAAGTCCATGAGAACAACCTGCCAAGGGTCATACGAGGACTTGAAGTCTTTGAAACTACAGGTATACCCCTTTCACAGCATAAGGTGAACAGCCGTCGTGAGAAGTCACCATATAACGCCTGCATTATCGGTCTTACAGCTTCCGACAGACAGTATCTCTATGACCGTATAAACCACCGTGTTGATGTAATGGTGGAAAACGGGCTTATAGAGGAGTGCAGAGTTTTTTATGACAGTTTTACCCCTGCTACAGCTTATCAGGCGATAGGCTATAAAGAGCTTGTGCCGTATTTTGAAGGCAAAGCTGAGCTTTGTGAATGTCTCGACAAAATCAAACAGGAAAGCCGTCATTATGCCAAAAGACAGCTTACTTGGTTTAGACGAGTTGACGGAATTCAGTGGGTGGAAACAGATAAATTTGATAGTTTTCAAAAAATTATAGAAAATATCAAAAATATTATAGCCAAATCGGAAATTATGTGATATAATATAATTTGAAAGATTTTATAGTAAAAAAAGCAATACATTGCTGTAAAAATTTTTAGGAGTGTTATTTATGAATAAGAATCTTAATCTTCAGGACGTTATACTCAACCAGATCAGAAAAGACAAGATAGCGTCAACTTTTATCCTTATGAACGGCTACCAGTTCAAAGGCGTTGTAAAGGGCTTTGACAGCTATGTTGTAGTTCTCGATTGCGAGGGCAAGCAGAACATAGTTTATAAGCATGCTATCTCAACTATCGTTCCGTCAAGATATATCAACGTTCTTGACGCCGCAGGCAATTCAGATATTTAAGAGGGCAGTAAAAAATGAATTCTCTGACCGTTAAAATACTTACCGGTCTGCTTTCTGTGCTGATAATCACAACTATCGGCAGTCAGATATACAGTGCACTTACAGAGCGTCATGATACCGAGGAAGCTGTGCTTGTTACTATCAATGAGGATATTGCTTTTAAGGGCGTTATAATCAGAGATGAAAAGGTGGTCAACTATGACGGCGGCGGAGTTTTGGATTATACCTATTCCGACGGCAGTAAAATATCTGTTGGCAATACCATAGCGTCAGTTTATTCTTCTGAGGACGCTGTTACAGCGAAAAACAAGATAAAGATACTTGAAAGCGAGATAGCCGCCCTTGAAAGAGCACAAAATCCGGGTACAACGAATTATGTTCAGCCTGAAACGCTCAAAAGCAAGATAGATAAGGAATATAAGGAGCTTCTCTCATATTCTTCTCAGGATAATTTCTCTGAGTTTGCAAAAACAAGAGAGGATATGTCCCTTGTGATGAATATTTATAATATCGTCACAAAGACCGAGCAGAGCTATGACGAAAGGATAAGCCAGCTACAGGCGAAAGTCAAGGAGCTGGAGGAACAGACCTCAGGTTCAGGAAAAACGATCACTGCTGACGAAACAGGCTATTTTGTTTCCTATGCAGACGGCTATGAGAGCGAGCTTACTATGGAGAACGCTTCCCAGCTCACTGACAAGGATATCCAAAAGGTCATCGACCAGCCTAGTAAGGACGCACCGAACGCCATTGGCAAAATGTTTTCCGACTATTCATGCAGGATAGCAGGGATCATGGAAAACGATAAAAGGATAACAGAGGGCGCATGGCTTAGAATGACGCTCAGTACCACAAAAAACATCTATGACGTTAAGGTGGAGTCTGTTAAGCCTTGCGAGGACGATGAGAACAAAGTGGTCGTCGTGCTTTCCTGTGACAGACTTGACGAAGCTCTTGTTGAGTCAAGAGTGCAGTCTGCGGAGCTTATCTTCGACGAGTATCAGGGTCTTAAGGTTCCAAGAAGTGCGATACGTTTTCAGGGCGATCAGAAGGGCGTTTATGTGATACTCGGCAAGGACGTTACCTTTAAGAAGATCAATGTTATTTACGAGGGCGATGATTATGTGCTCTCTGAAAATACCTCAAACGAGGATTATCTGCTGCTTTACGATCAAATTTTGTTAGAGGTGGTATCAGATGAAGATGTGCAGCAAAGTAGATCAGACAGCAACGCTGTCACCTCAGGATAATTATTTTCCGGAGGTTCTTGAAAACTGTAAGGAAATATGTTATAATGTAGAGAACGCCAAAGCAAAATGGCGTAAGCCTGACGAAGAAGTCAGGATAATGGCTGTCACAAAGACAGTGCCGCCTGAAAAGGTGAATTTCGCTGTGGCTCAGGGCTTTAAGCTGCTGGGCGAAAACAGGGTGCAGGAGTTTCTTTCCAAGAAGGAAGCTTACGATAAAAGTGCAGAAGTGCAGTTTATCGGACATTTGCAGACCAATAAGGTGAAATATATAATCAATGATGTTACTCTGATACAGTCTGTCGATAACCTGAAGCTTGCTCATGAGATAAGCAGGCTTGCAGTGAAAAATAATAAAACTATGAACGTCCTTGTGGAAATAAATATAGGCGACGAGGCTACTAAAAGCGGCGTTTCCGCTGAAATGGCTGAGGAGCTTGTAAGACAGACCGCACAGCTGCCTAACGTTTCCGTAAAGGGTCTTATGGCAATACCGCCTGTTGGCTCAGGGGAGGACGTTTTTGAGAAAATGCACGGTATCTTTCTTAGTGTAAAGGAACAGGATATACCGAACGTGTCTATGGATATTCTCTCAATGGGAATGTCTGGGGACTATGAGCTTGCCATAAAGCATGGCTCAAATTTGGTGAGGATCGGAACAAAGCTTTTCGGAGCTAGAAAATATTTGGAGGATTAAAAATGGGTGCAATGCAGAAATTAAAAAATCTCTTTGTAGGCGAAGATGAACTTGAGCAGGAGGACGCAATGTATCAGCAGCCGATGTATGAGAATAAAACAGAATACAACGAAGCACCAAAGAACACAGGTGCATATGGCAATAACGCACGTCCGGTAAGAATGGAGCAAACCACGACTTTGCAGATAGTTCTTGCAAGACCAAACGATTTTTCAGAGGTCAAGTCTATCGGCGGCGATATAAATGAGGGAAAGACAGTTCTTCTCAACCTGGAAACTGTCAAGAGCGAGGACGCAAAGAGAATACTTGACTTTATCTCAGGCGTTGCGTATGCAAATGGTGCAGACATCAAGATGATGGCTCAGAAAACTTTCGCTATCATGCCTAGAAACGTTGGCTTCTCAGGAGTTGACCTTATGAGCGAGCTTGAAAATAACGGCTACAGCTTCTAAAAATGGCTCGTGCTAAATATCAGTTTTTGCCCGACCTGTCTGAGGACGATATTCGTCTGTTAGACAGAGTTTCCGATTGGATAATGGCGGCTGATGAAAAGTATATAACAAAGTTTTCTGCGTTTCTCGATGAAAGGCAGTGTCTGCTGTGCGAAAAACTCATGGCGTCTGTGAAATATGAGAATTATAGGCTTTGGGGCGGATATGAAAACGCCGCAAGGCGTATGCTGTGCGTCTATCCTGAATATGGCGAGGCAGAAAATGAGGATTTTCCTATCACCGCAATTACACTGCTGTATCGCAAAGAGGATAAAATAACTCACAGAGATATCTTAGGCTCGCTTATGGGACTAAGAATAAAAAGAGACAGCGTTGGCGACATTCTTGTGGGAGAGGGAAAGTCAGCGGTGTTCCTGCGTTCTTCTGGCAGGCGAGGTTACAAGCGCCCTGACGAAGGTCGGCAGAGCAGGAGTGAAGCTCCAGGAGGGTTATGACGGCAGTATACATATTGAGCAGAAAACTCAGGAAATAAGCGGTACTGTGGCTTCCATGCGTGCAGATTGTATCTTAAGTCTTGCCGCAAGGATATCACGAGAAAAGTCAGCACAGCTTATAAAAAACGTGGGCATCGAAATAGACCATATGCCGAAAAATTCACCGAAAATACCTCTTGAAGAGGGCTGTACATTTTCAGTTAGAGGATACGGAAAATTCAAGCTGCTTTCAGTTGACGGCACAACTAAAAAAGACAGAATACATATAACTTTAAATAAATTTGTGTAAAGATCACGGAGGTCCTAGTATGTTAAATCCAAATAATATTAAAGGAAAAACTTTTGATACCGAGAAAAACGGTTATTCAAAAGAAGACGTAAAAGAATTTCTCGGGCAGGTAGCCGAGGATTATGCCGAAGTCGTAAAGGCAAATCAGGATACCGAAGCTAAGATAATCAAGCTCGTTGAGAAGATAAACGAGTACAGAGAGGACGAGGAAGCTATCCAGCAGGCTCTTGTCGTGGCTCAGAAAGAGTCAAATAAGATACTTACTGAGGCCAAAACTCAAGCTCACGATATGATCGAATCTGCCAAAACAGAGCAGGTAAGACTTGCAGAGCAGAGTGCCTCTGAGTGTGAGAGAATAGTTAAGGAGCATAAGGAAAAGTGCGCTGAGCTTATCAGAACTAATACCGAGATAACAGAAAAGAAGATAAATGAAGTAAGAGCCGCTTATGACGAGGAGCTTGCTAAGTTTGAAAACCTCAAGGCTGAGGTAACTCAGTTCAAGGCTGACCTTACTCAGCTTTATAATAAGCAGATAAGACTTATTATGGAAATTCCTGCGTCCGAGCCTGCCGAGGATACAGCAGAGGAGTATGAGGAAGAAGAAACAGTCGAGGAAACTCAGGAAGCTGTAGAGGAGCAGGCAGAGGAAACAGCTGAGCCGGAGAAAACTGTTGAGGCTGAATCTGCACCTGTTACTGACAGTGAGCACGTTGAGAAGATACTTAACACTGGTTCTTTCGACCCTGTTATACCAAAGACAGCTCCTGCTGAGCTTAAATTTGGAAAAAATAATTAATATCAAGGCTCTGTTTTCCGCAGAGCCTTACTGTTCATAAATGGAGTAGGGAATAGATGTTTGTAATTTCGCTTGTTATCATGGCAGTTCTCGTTGCCGCCGACCAGCTCATAAAGCTTGCCGTGACAAATAACCTGCCGTTGAATGGTCAGCCTGTCGAGGTCATAAAGTTCGGCAGCTTTAAGGTGTTCAGCCTGACCCATATAAGAAACTCAGGAGCAGCATGGAGCATGATGTCAGGAAAGACCTGGTTTCTTATCGGTCTGCCTGTTGTCGTATTGATCGTGGCGGTGATCTATATGTATAAGATACGCAAAGGCTCAAAGCTGGAGCTTGTGTCGTTGGCTATGGTGCTTGCAGGCGGTATCGGCAACCTTATCGACAGAATAAGGGTAAAAGAAGTTGTGGACTATATCAAGTTCGAGCCTATCAATTTCCCTATCTTCAACTTTGCGGATATCTGTATCGTTATCGGCGGAATTTTGTTCGTTATCTGTTTTTGCTTTCTTGACGAAAAGAAAAAGCCGATCCGTGACGATATAAAGGTCAAAGACGAAAATGACAAAGCTTGATTTTATTGCCACTGCCGAGCAAACAGGCGAGCGTATCGACAGATTTTTGTCAGCGCAGGATACAGGTCTTACACGTTCCGCTGTGCAGAAGCTTATCGAGGACGGCGGCGTCACAGTTGGAGGCAAAAAAGTATCGAAAAATTATAAGCTGCATAATGGTGACAGCGTTGAGATAATTATTCCTGACCCCGTGGAGCTTGACGTCAAGCCACAGGATATCCCCGTGGAAATAGTCTATGAGGACAGCGAGCTGCTCGTGGTGAATAAACCTAAAGGCATGGTGGTGCACCCTGCCGCAGGCAATCCCGATGGCACTTTGGTGAATAAACGGCGTCATTCGCCCTGGGATAGTCCATAGGATAGACAAAAATACAAGCGGTCTGCTGATTGTTGCCAAGACCGACAGCGCACATAACTTTCTTGCGGCTCAGATAAAAGAGCATAGCTTTACAAGAGAGTATGAAGCTGTACTTACAGGCGGTCGCCTAAAGACCCCTACCGGCACAGTTGACGCACCTATCGGCAGAAGCAAATATGACAGAAAGAAAATGTGCGTGACAGAGCAAAACTCCAAACACGCAGTAACCCATTATGAGGTGCTGGAGGAGTTAGGTCAGTATTCGCTGGTGAAATTCCGCCTTGAAACAGGCCGAACCCACCAGATAAGAGTACATTCCGCCTATATCGGTCACCCTGTCTACGGCGATGATGTTTACGGCAAAGCTGTAAAGGGGATCGAGGGGCAGTGCCTCCACGCAAAGAAAATTGGTTTTATACACCCTGCGACCAAGGAATATATGGAGTTTGACAGCGAATTGCCCGATTATTTTCAGGCGGTGCTGAAAAAACTCAGAGCAGGGAATTGACCCACGGAAGTGATTTTATGTTTGAAGATATATCAAAAGTCCTGCTTATAACGGATATGGACGGAACGTTCCTCCCTGCAAGCAAGATACCTACCCCGAAAACTCTCGCCGCTGTCAAGCGTTTTGAAGAGGCTGGGGGCAGATTCTCTATCGCTACAGGCAGAGCCATTCAGGCGGCTAGACAGTATTTTGACATGGTGAATGTGAATTGTCCTATCATAATGTCAAACGGTGGAATGGTCTACGATATCCATACGAAAGAGCAGATATATAACGTCTTTCTGCCAAGCTTTGCGGCGGATACTTGCCGATAATCCTTATGTTGGCTGTGAAGTGCTTACTGTCAACGAGGTCTATGTGCCAAGCATGACCCCTATGGAAAAGCGCCATAACGAGATCTGTAAGCTCATTCCCGTTCAGTGTGCCGTTGACGAGATACCTGACAAGAACTGGTATAAGGTGCTTTTTGCAGTTGAGCCTGAGCGTATGGACGAACTTATAAACTATGTGGCAAAAAAAGGCTACAAAGGAGTAGATTTTGTGCGTTCAAGTATCGAGTATTACGAGATACTTCCACAGAATATATCAAAAGGTACGGCTCTTGAGGAGCTGAGAAAAGCTTGTGGTATGGAGGATTTTACTTTCGTGGCTGCAGGCGACTATAATAATGATATTGAACTTCTTCAAGCGGCTGATGTGGCATATTGCCCGTCAAATGCGGCAGAGGAGGTCAAAAAGGTTGCGGATAAGGTCTTTGAGCAGTCCTGCGAGGAAGACTTCATAGCCGCAGTCATAGATGAAATTTTTGAAAAACTGAAGAAATAATATTTTTTTGGAGGTCAAAAGTATGGACGAAACATTAAAGAAACAGCTTGAGATCACAGCCTGCAAGGTTCGTCTTGGAATACTCGAGGGAGTATTCAACGCAAAGTCGGGTCACCCGGGCGGATCGCTCTCTATAGCAGATCTGCTCACTTATCTCTATTTTGCCAAGATGAACGTATATCCTGATAAGCCGGAAGAGCCTGAGAGAGATAGACTCGTGCTTTCAAAGGGTCACACAGCACCTGCACTCTATGCAACTCTTGCAGAAAAAGGCTTTTTCCCAAAGGAGGAGCTGAAGTTCCTCAGACATATCGGTGCAATGCTTCAGGGTCACCCTTGTATCTCTATCCCTGGCGTAGATATGTCCTCTGGATCCCTTGGACAGGGCATTTCTGTTGCCTGTGGTATGGCGCTTTCAGGAAAGCTCACAAGCGATACCTATAAGGTGTATACTATCCTTGGCGACGGTGAGATCGAAGAGGGTCAGGTATGGGAGGCTGCAATGTTTGCTGCTCATTATAAGCTTGATAATCTCGTTGCTGTTGTGGATAATAACGGACTTCAGATCGACGGAAAGATAGAGGACGTAATGTCGCCATATCCTATCGTTGACAAGTTTGCAGCATTTGGCTGGCATGTTATCACAGCCGACGCTCACGATTTTGACTCACTTGAAAAAGCATTCAACGAGGCAGAAACAGTATGCGGTCAGCCTTGCGTTATCGTAATGAAGAGTATCAAGGGCAAGGGCGTTTCATTTATGGAAAACAACGTTTCATGGCATGGTTCAGCACCTAACAAGGAGCAGTATGAGCAGGCTGTGGCAGAAATAAACGAACAGCTTAAAAGTCTGGAGGGTTAAGCAATGGCAGAATTGAAGAAGAAAGCTACAAGAGAAAGCTACGGCGAGGCTCTTGCAGAGCTTGGCGATAAGTACGATAACCTTTATGTTTTTGACGCAGACCTTGCTGCTGCAACAAAAACAGGTATATTCAAGAAGAAATTCCCTGACAGATTTTTTGACTGCGGTATCGCCGAGTCAAATATGATGCCGTCGATCAGCTTCTGAAGTGCTGCAAGCTCTGCTTCTACATTTGCAATGTTCGCCGCAGGCAGAGCATTTGAGCAGGTAAGAAACTCTATCGGTTATCCTCACCTCAATGTGAAGATAGGTGCAACACACGCAGGTATCTCTGTAGGCGAAGACGGTGCAACACATCAGTGCAACGAGGATATCGCTCTTATGAGAACTATCCCTGGCATGGTGGTAATAAACCCTGCCGACGACGTTGAAGCAAAGGCTGCCGTTGAAGCCGCTATCCTCCATGAAGGTCCGGTTTATCTCCGTTTCGGCAGACTTGCCACACCTGTTTTCAACGACCCTGAAACATATAAGTTTGAGCTTGGCAAGGGCGTTAAGCTCCGTGACGGCAAGGATATAGCTATCGTTGCAACAGGTCTTATGGTTTATGAAGCTATCGAGGCTGCAAAAACACTGGCAGCCGAGGGCATCGAAGCAACAGTTATCAATATCCACACTATCAAGCCAATCGACGAGGATATCATCGTTGAAGCCGCAAAGAACACAGGACTTCTTCTTACAGTTGAGGAGCACAGCGTTATCGGCGGACTTGGCTCAGCCGTTGCAGACGTTCTTGCAGCAAGACACCCTGCAAAGCTTGTTAAGATCGGCGTTAATGACGAGTTCGGTCACTCAGGTCCGGCAGTTGATCTTCTTAAAGAATATGGCCTCTGCGCAGACAATATCGTTGCAAAGGCAAGAGATGCTGTTAAGGCAAAGTAATAAAAGCAAACGGACGGATATCTTCCGTCCGTTTTTTTGTACACAAAAAAAGACACGCTTATGATCTCGTAAACGTGTCTTTTCTTATGCTTTTACAGTGCCTGCATGAGTGTCGATAATGTTGTTTATACATATGTAAAGATAAGGCTTAAGCTCGCCAATGTCCACAGGCTCGTTGTAAAGTATGGACGAGTAGCAGGTTGAGCTTACAAGCTCAACTATCATGAATATCATGACCTCAGGCTGAACAATATTATATGGAGCGTCAGCAAGCATAGCGTCATAAATGTTGCGGAAGTCGATGTCATCGTCCTTTATAGGCGACGTAAGAGCGTGCTTGAAAACGCCCCAGCTAAGATTCTTTGCAATAAAAGTCAAAAGCGACTTGTTCTCGTTTAGCTGGTTGATGATGTTGTCAACAATAAAAATAATTCGTTCGTTAAAGGTAAGCTTCTTGCCGCTCGCATTTAATGCCTCGATAGCGTTTCTGAAAAGCTGTGACGACTTGTGAGAAACAAGCTTGTTTCTTATGTCATATTTGTCCTTGAAATAAAGATAAAACGTTCCTTTCGCCACACCAGCGTTGTTCACGATGTCTGAAATAGAGGTCTTGCTCACTCCCTTGGTGGTGAAAAGACTGAATGCCGTGTTAAGCAGAGAGTCCTCCTTTACCTTTTTATTGGTATCAAGCTTGCCCATTTTAACACGTCCTTCCTTATTATAATATATACAATTTGTATGCCACACATACACAGGTTTACTGTGGTTGACACTATATTTATTATAATACAAATTCTTGTTAAAGTCAACGGAGCAAAATGACCAATAGTCACTTGTGACCGTTGGTCATTTTGTGCAATTCTACAAAAAGAATGACTAATGGTCATTTTACTATTGACTGTTGGTCATTTTTGATGTATACTATGAATTGTTAAAAGACCGAAAGGTCAAAAACTATGTGAAGGGAATGACATTTGATGCAGAAATTTGGCAGAGGAGTTGTAAAGCTCCGAGTACCGATACTCATAGTCAGCGTTCTGCTGCTGATACCGTCAATATTCGGATTTGTCAGCACAAGAATAAACTATGATATTCTTTCATACCTCCCGTCAGACATTGAAACCATGAAAGGTCAGGACATAATGCTTGACGAGTTCGGCAAGGGCGGCTTTTCGCTGGTAATGCTTGACGGCATGGATGATAAGGACGTTGAAAAGGTCAAGGAGAAGATCGAAAAGGTAGACCACGTTTGCGATGTTCTCTGGTATGACACCTTGGCAGACGTTTCACTTCCAAAGGAAGTTCTTCCTGATGATATTTACGATTTCTTCAATACAGATAACTCCACAATGATGGCTGTCTTTTTTGACGAGGCGACCTCCGCTGACGGCTCACTTGAAGCTGTCAAGGAGATAAGAAGCATCGCCGGTGAACAGTGTTTCGTAAGCGGTATGTCGTCAGTCGTTGAGGATATCAAGGATCTGACAATGCAGGAAGCTCCGATGTATGTTGTTATCGCAGTAATACTTACAAGTATCATACTTGCACTTACAATGGATTCGTTCCTTATCCCACTGTTCTTTATGCTCAGCGTGGGCATGGCGATAATCTATAACATGGGAACGAACTTCATACAAGGCGAAATATCGTTCATCACCGAAGCTCTTGCAGCCGTGCTTCAGCTTGCGGTAACGATAGACTACTCGATCTTCTTGTGGCACAGCTACAAAGAGGAGAAAGAAAAGCACCCTGGTGACAACAAAGAGGCTATGGCAGTCGCCATCGGCAAAACTATCACCTCAGTTGTTTCAAGCTCCATAACAACAGTTGCAGGCTTCCTTGCACTTTGCTTCATGAGCTACGAGCTTGGCATGGACATGGGTATCGTAATGGCAAAGGGCGTTGTTATTGGCGTTATCTGCTGCATAACAGTTCTCCCGTCAATGATACTTGTCTTCGATAAGGCACTTGAAAAAACAATGCACAAAGACATTGTTCCAAGCCTTGAAAAGCCTTCAAAGTTCATTATCAAGCACCATGCAGCATTTATCGTACTCTTTATAGTTGTACTTATCCCTGCCGTATATGGTCAGATAAACACCAATGTCTACTATAACCTGACAGATACTCTTCCAAAGGATCTCAACAGTGTTATCGCAAACTCAAAGCTAGATGAGGAATACCACATGGCAACGACCCATATGCTCCTGGTTGACGCTGATATGCAGCCAAAGGAAGTAAACTCTATGCTCGACGAAATGGGCAAGGTTGATGGTGTAAGCTTCTCAATGTCACTGGATACTCTTATTGGTCCGTCTATCCCTCGTGAGATAGTTCCTGATTCAGTAACAAAAATACTCAAGAGCGATAAATGGCAGCTCATGCTGGTTGGCTCTGAATATAAGGTAGCTTCTGATGAAGAGAATGCCCAGATAGATGAGCTTAGCAAGATACTTAAATCCTACGATAAGGACGGAATGCTTATCGGTGAGGCGGCGGCAACAAAAGACCTTATCGACATAACAGATCATGACTTCAAGGTAGTAAATATAGTTTCTATCGCCGCTATCTTTATCATCATTCTTATTGCACTGCGTTCAGTTTCACTGCCTATCATTCTGGTAGCCGTTATCGAATTTGCTATCACAGTAAACATGGGTGTTCCGTGCTTTACGAATACCACTATACCGTTCATAGCGTCGGTAGTAATCGGTACTATCCAGCTTGGTGCAACAGTTGACTACGCTATCCTTATGACAACAAGATATAAGACCGAGCGTAACGCAGGCAAAGATAAGCATGAAGCTGTCACTATCGCACTCACCACTTCAATGAAGTCTATCATGGTCAGCGCACTTGGCTTCTTCGCTTCAACATTCGGCGTTGGCGTATATTCAAGCGTAGATATGATCTCACAGCTTTGTACGCTCATGTCAAGAGGTGCAATAATCAGTATGATAACTGTTATCTGCATACTTCCTTCAATGCTTATGCTGTTCGATAAGGTAATAATCAATACAACAATGGGCATGAAGAAAAAAGAAAATAAGCTTTATAAGCTTCCTGAAATAAACTAATTCGTAAAGGAGATATAGTTATGAAAAAGTATTCAAGAGTTCTTGCAGGCATACTTGCCGTACTTCTTTCCGCAGGCTGCACAGGTCTTTATGCAGCAGCTCAGTCAGACAGCTCTTCCGCTGCCGACAGCACTGCCTCAACAACAAAGAACGAATCAGATAAAAAAGATACAAAAGATACAAAGAAAGCTGATAAGTCTGACAGTGATACAGAAAAGCAGGCTAAGGAAGAAACAGTTTATGTTATCACTGACGCTTCCGGCAACAAGACAAAAACAGTCGTTTCCAACTGGCTGAAAAACCCACAGGGCGTAAAGAAGCTGGAGGACGTTTCCGACCTTACAGATATCGAGAATGTTAAAACAGACGAGGGCTTTACAGCCAATGGTGATAAGCTCACATGGGATACCGAGGGCGGAGATATCTACTATAAGGGCTATACCGATAAGGCACTCCCGGTTGATGTAAAGGTAACATATACCCTTGACGGCAAGGAGATAAAGCCTGAGGACCTCGCAGGCAAGAGCGGTAAGCTTACAGTAAGATATGACTATACGAACAACGATAAGAAAACTGTCAAGATAAACGGCAAGAAAACAGATATCTATGTTCCATACCTTATGGCAACAACAGCTATCCTTGATACTAACGTTTATTCAAACGTTGAAGTAACAAATGGCAAGCTCATTTCAGACGGAAGCAGACAGATACTTATAGGTGTTGCAATGCCTGGCCTTACAAAGAGCCTTGATCTTCAGGATAACGAAGATATCGAGATACCGGAGTACGTTGAGTTCACAGCAGACGTAAAGGACTTCGAGTCAACGACCTCTCTCACAGTTGCAACATCTGACATCTTCTCAAAGCTTGACCTTAGCGATATCGGTGATGCTGACGATCTTAAGGATAAGCTTGATGAGCTTTCTGATGCTACAGACGAGCTTGTAGACGGCACAGCAGAGCTTTACGCAGGCATCAAGAAGCTGTCCGATTCCTCAGGAACGCTTATCACAGGTATCGACAAGCTTTATTCAGGCTCTAAGTCACTTGACGATGGTGCAAAGACACTTAACAGCGGTGCAACAAAGCTTCGTGACGGAGCAAAGACCCTTGATTCTTCAACAGGTGAGCTTATGAGAGGTATCTCCACAGCCCACAGCGGTTCAACAGCCCTACTCGGCGGTTTTGATCAGGTAAACAGCGGTATGTCCACCTTGAAGAACGGCTCATCATCACTTTCAAGCGGACTTTCACAGGTATCCTCAGGCGCACAGCAGGTAAATAACGGTGCCGCAAGCCTTGCCGCAGGCACAAATAAGCTTGTTACAGGCGTAGGCGACCTCCAGACAGGCTCTAAGCAGCTTGCCGCAGGCACAAAGCAGACCTATGACGGCTCAACTTCACTGAAAAAGGGCGTTGCAACACTTAACGCAGGCGTTTCCACACTCTATGAAAAGGTGCAGACACTCCCTGCAAGCGTTGAACTTCTTTCAAATGGCATAACAAAGGTAGATAACGCACTTACACAGTCTATCGCATACGACCAGCAGGTACTCGCAGGACTTGAGCAGCTTCTCGGTAATTACGAAGAAGGCTCAGCAGAGTATACGAGCATAAGCGATATGATAGCAGCCGTAAATGGCTCTATCCAGTATCAGCAGGGCGCACAGAGCGGACTTGGCGATGTTTCAACAGGTGTCGGCACAATGGCAACCGAGGGCAAACAGCTTGTTGACGGCGTAACTCAGATATACAATGGTCTTAACGATAAGAAGAAAGGTCTTGTCGCAGGCGTTGATAATTTGAATACAGGACTTAAAACAGTAAACGAGGGTGCTTCTGCACTTAAAACAGGTATCGGCACACTTGCTAAGTCCAGCAAGGATCTTAACAATGGTGCGGCTACACTCTCCGCAGGCACAAAGAACCTCTCCGCAGGAGTAAGCTCAGCACAGGTAGGCGCAAGCAAGCTTGATAAGGGCGTTGACAGCCTGAACACAGGCGTATCAAAGCTTTCAAACGGTGCAAAAACTCTTGACAGCGGTCTTGGTCAGCTTGACAACGGCAGCAAGCAGCTAAAAGACGGTACTGCGACACTCTATTCATCACTTGTAGAGCTTGCACAGG
>OJNL01001369.1_pt1 | contig 14081 bp, 12 predicted proteins | sample 1597581 | NCBI WGS metagenome assembly OJNL01 (sample SAMEA2452133, study PRJEB22498) | human gut metagenome | biome: human feces; feature: human gut; material: feces | place: Australia | collected 2012
TTGCAAGGCTTGCAGACAGGCTCGTAAAAATGCTGCCAAGACAGAGAGAGAGTTCTTTGAAACCGTTTGCGCTGAATGCGGCGGAACTGCAAAGATTCCTTTCAAGCCTGTTGAAGGCAAAAGCTACTATTGCAGCGAATGTTTTGCAAAAAGAAAAGCAGCTGAATAATTAATTGAATTTTTATTGTTTTAGTTTAATTTCTCGTAACTGAGGTTAAATATTTTAATTTTAAAAGCTTGATTATCTTCAGACTAATTTCAAATTTAAAAAGCTAAACACAAAAACGGTGGGCATTGCTCACCGTTTTTTTATGCCATTGTTTTGATACAAGCGTTAAAATATTTCACAATCATTGGCGAAATAGCATAATTTAGTGAAATAAATTCACTAAATTTGTTGATATAATGAAAAAAGTGTGTTATAGTAACCCTATAGTGTTGTGGAATTTATATAACGGATAGAGGGAAAGACATGGCAAAGAATTCAAGCTTAAATGCTGCAAGTGTTGCAAAACAGGATGAGTTTTATACACAGTATAAAGATATTCAAAGTGAATTAAATAACTATACAAAACATTTTGCGGATAAAACAGTATTATGCAATTGTGATGATCCGTTTGAGAGTAATTTCTGCAAATTCTTTTTGAGAAATTTTAATTATTTGAAATTAAAAAGATTGATCTGTACTTCGTATAGCGCATCTCCAATAGTCGGACAACAACTTACCTTGGTTGGGTGGGATGAAGAACCTATAAAAAGAGGTAATGGTTATGTAATGGATATTTCGGAAATTCCGATGGCAAACGGCAGAGGTGTTTCGGACAGCGATATTGATAGTTTATTAAAATCTAAAAAAAGTGGTGTAAAAAGGTTAAAAGGTGACGGCGATTTCCGTTCTGATGAGTGTATTGAATATATGAAACAAGCTGATATTGTTGTTACTAATCCACCTTTTAGTTTATTTCGAGAGTATGTTGCGTTGCTGATGAAGTATGATAAAAAGTTTTTAATTATAGGAAATCAAAACAATATTACCTATAAAGAAATTTTCCCTTTAATACAAGAAAATAAAATATGGCTTGGTTGTAAATATGGGGATATGGCATTTAGAGTTCCTGATTATTACAAGCCAAGAAATACGAGATATTGGGAAGATGAAAATGGTCAAAAATGGCGAAGCTTTGGAACTATTTGTTGGTATACAAATTTAGATCATCAAAAAAGGCATGAGGATTTGATTTTGTACAAAAATTATTATGGAAATGAGGAGGATTATCCAAAATATGATAATTACGATGCTATAAATGTTAATAAAGTAGCAAATATACCAAAAGACTACTTTGAATGTATGGCAGTACCAATTACATATGTTGATAAACATAATCCGAATCAATTTGAAATTATTAACGCAAATGATATAAGAACAAACCCTGATATTCCGATAAAAGCTCATGGATTAATCAAAGACAAGGATGCTGTAATTACAACACAAATTTATACAAAAAACGCAGAAAAAGCCTTGACACAAACAGCTAAAACGGGGACAATCTTGACAGACAGACAGACAGACAGACAGACAGACAGACAGACAGACAGACAGACGAATTACATATGCAAGAATTGTCATCAGGAGAAAAATGTAACGGAGTTATGGGAGTGCCAATCACATTCCTTGACAAGTACAATCCAAACCAGTTCATTATCATCGGACTTGACAGATATGTTGCAGACAATCCACGATTCGGACATAGATTTACAGTCAACGGAAAGGAAACTTACGCAAGAATACTCATTAAGCGAAGAATGTAGCGGCATTATGGGTGTTCCAATTACATTTTTGAGTAAATATAATCCAAAACAATTTAAAATAGTAGGATTAGCAAATAGTGCGAGATATATTGGTGATTTTCCTTGCTATACGGTGATAAATGGTGAGAAAATTTATAATCGTATTTTAATTAAAAGGAGGAAAAAAGATGAAAATTGAACCTAAGTCGATTAAAGTAAAAGATATATTTGACGGTTATGCAGATAACGGTGATAACGGTGTTTTTGCATATGACGGTAGGCTTGCAATTCGACCGGCTTATCAAAGAGAATTTGTATATAGTTTAGAACAGGCTGAATCTGTTATTCATACGATACTGAAAGGATTTCCTCTCAATGTTATGTATTGGGTAAAAGTTGGTGATGATCAATATGAGGTTCTTGACGGACAGCAAAGAACTCTTTCTGTAATGCAGTATTTAGATCATAAATACTCTATTTCTGTTGACGGCGGGAAATATTATTGTGACTCATTACCCGATGATAAATATGATGATATAATGAATTATGAGTTCATGGTTTATGTATGCGAGGGTAGTGAATCAGAAAAATTAGATTGGTTTAAGGTTGTAAATATTGCAGGCGAAAAATTGACTGACCAGGAACTTCGTAATTCAGTATATACAGGTAAATGGCTTACTGATGCTAAGAGATATTTTTCTAAACGAAATTGTGCCGCAAAAGGGTTAGCTGATAAATATATTAAAGCAGACCCAAACAGACAGGAACTTCTTGAAAAAGCTTTAATGGGTATTTGCGGTTTTCAAGGTATAGATAATATTACAGAGTATATGTCGATGCATAAGTCAGATGATGACGCAGATGAATTATGGCAATATTTTCAGGATGTTATCAATTGGGTACAAAAAATATTTCCTAAGTATTACAATGATATGAAGGGATTGGATTGGTGTTCACTTTATAATAAATATCATAACAACACCTATAATTCTTCAGCTATGAAAACAGAGGTAGAAAAACTTCATCAAGATGATGAAGTACAAAAACGAAAAGGGATTTATGAATATCTTCTTTGCAAAGACAAAGATCCATTTGCCGGCAGATTGCTTAATTTAAGAGCCTTTGATAACAGAGATAAGATGGCGGTTTATGAGAGACAACAAGGATTGTGCAATATTTGTGGTGAACATTTTGAGTATGATGAAATGGAAGGCGATCATATTAAACCTTGGAGTAAAGGCGGTCGCACAATTCTCAATAACTGTCAGATGCTTTGTAAATCCTGCAATGCAATGAAAACCGATAAGTATTGAATAGCAACAAAAACGGTGGGCATATGCTCACCGTTTTTTATGTTTTTCATAATATCACTTCGTTAAAATCAGCAGGGGTCGAGTGTGAAAGCAATTGGGTATAAAAATAACGGTGCATTGACAATAAAAATATAGTACGGTGCGCAAATGCAAATAAAGGATAAAGCTCGTTTATTCTTTTCTTTTTTATCACACGAAAACTTTTTGTTTAATTTCAAATGCTTTTTTACAAAAATTGTATTGAACCGCCCGAATAAGATACTTGTTGTCAAATTTGCTTATATAATGTATAATAATAAAAGTAACGATACCGAGAAGGTGATTGCCGTGACGATTGAAAAAATTAAGAGAATTTATGCATCTACCGCAATTTACAAGTTTTCGCAGGGACTAAAGAACGCTGAAACCGATGACTTTGATTCAGCGTTTGACAATGTGCTTGATTTTTTCGGAAACAAAATCGAGGAAGACGCTCTTAAAATTGAATGTTCGGGCGATGAGGTTAATATGATGTTCCTCGATTTTGTAAGAATGTTATCGTCAACCCGTCACCTTGCAATGTGTGTGTTTGTAAACGGCAATGCCGATGTTGATACAGTCAAAAGACTTGAACGCTTTTCGGGTTGGTCGGAGTGCTTTAAGGTTGTTCGTGATATGAATAAACATGATGACCAAATCTGCATCTACATAGGTTTTATAAATTGGTTTGACGGTGAAATTTACGATGTTGATTACACGGTTAATGTGATTATGTAAGGTCAAATTGCTTGAAAAGTCAGACTTTATCGGATAAAAATTGAAAGTCAGAAAAAGTCAAAAATATTTTAAAATATTAGGAAATGAGAGCATAAGCGAGGATTCGTGAGAATTTCAAAGCTTATGCTTTGATTTTTGACTTTAATTGACTTTGACTTTCTCTGACCTTGATATTATAATGTAGTCAAACAAATGAAAAGAGGCGACCAAAATGAGAATGAGCGATTTGGTGGCACAGTACATTATAGAGATGCTTGACCGTGAAAACGGCAGTGCGGAGATTCAGCGAAACGAACTCGCCGGCAACCTCGGATGTGTACCGAGCCAAATCAATTATGTTATAACCTCCCGATTCACTCCCGAAAAAGGCTACATTGTAGAGAGCCGTAGGGGCGGCGGCGGATTTATCCGAATAAGCCGTGTGAAGATGGATAGAGGTACGGCGCTTATGCATATAATAAATTCGATTGGAACAACACTTGACAAGGCAAGTGCAGAGGCAATGCTCAAAAACATGTTGCAAAGAGATATGATTGAGCTTACATCGGCAAGGCTGATAGCCTCGGCGTTGTCCGACAGAACGCTTACAAATGTTGAACAGAGTAAACGAGATGCCGTGCGAGCGGACTTGTTCAAGAATATGTTGCTCACATTAAGTTGATTTTGAACGGAGGCAGTTATTATGAAATGTCAAAAATGCGGTGCTAACAATGCAAATACTCATGTAAAGACCGTTATCAACGGTGAAATTAAGGAATATGATTTGTGCAGTGAATGTGCAAAGAAAATGGGATACACAAACATCTTCGGTAACTTTGAGGACGAATTTTCGGGACTTCTCGGAAGCTTCTTCGGCAACAGCCTTCCCGCAAGAACTCAGGCAACACGCTGTGACTTCTGCGGAAGCTCATATTCCGATATTGCAAAGTCGGGTCATGTCGGCTGTGCAAAATGTTACGAAATCTTCGGCGACCAGCTTCTTCCCTCAATCAGAAGAATCCACGGCAACACAACCCATTGCGGCAAGAACAGTCGCTTTGGTACAAAGAAAGCCGAAAAGAGTGCCGAGATGACAAAGAAAGATAAAATTAAGGCACTTAAAAAGGAACTCGACAAGGCAATTTCGGAACAGAATTTTGAACATGCCGCAGAGTTAAGAGATCAGATTAAGGAAATGGAGGCTTAATTATGAGTAACGAAGTAATTTCCACCAGAGTAAGACTTGCAAGAAACCTGAAAGATTACCCGTTTCCGTGCCGACTGTCCGAACAGGGCAGAAAAAAGGTTATTGAAAAGGTTACAAGTGCAATCAGGGACAGCAACAGCTCAATTGCCTCGGATTTTAATCTGATTAAGCTTGATGATTTGACAGAGGCACAGGGTGTGTCGCTTGTTGAAAGACATCTTGTAAGCCCCGAATTCATCAGCGAAACAGAGGGCAGAGCATTGCTGTTGAGCAAGGATGAAAGCATGAGCATTATGATTAACGAGGAAGATCACATAAGACTTCAGGTTATCACAGACGGCTTGTCGCTTGAACAGGCATATGACACAGCCGATAAGCTTGACACCCTGCTTGATGAAAACCTTGAATTTGCTTTTGATGACAAGCTCGGTTATCTTACACAATGCCCTACAAACCTCGGCACAGGTATGAGAGCCTCTGTTATGCTCCATCTGCCGGCACTTGAAAAGAGCCGTACAATCGGCAGAATTGCAGGCAACCTTTCAAAGCTCGGACTTACAATCCGTGGTGCTTACGGTGAAGGCTCAGAACCCAGCGGTTCGCTTTATCAGCTTTCAAATCAGGTAACGCTCGGTATCTCCGAAAAAGCCGCAATTGAAAATCTTGAGAACATCACAAAACAGCTTGTTTCTCAGGAACAACAGGCAAGAGAAAGACTTGCAAAGAGTATTGATATTCAGGACAGCGTAAGCAGAAGCTTAGGCTTGTTGAAATCGGCAATGGTTATGACTCATGACGAGGCTTTAAAGCTGTTGTCAAATGTTCGTTTCGGCATTTTGTCGGGACAGATAAAAGATGTTACCGCAGAGATTGTTGACTCTCTTATGGAAAAAATTGAGCCTGCAACGCTTATGGTAAACTCAGGAAAAAATCTTTCCGCACAGGAAAGAGATATTGAAAGGGCAAAAATTTTAAGAGAGGCTCTTTCATAGAAAATAAGTAGTTAATACATTATCCACAAGGAAGGGTGATGATTTTATGTATCAGTTCAAAGGTTTTACAGAAAAAGCAAACAAGGCGCTTAATCTTGCGATTGAAAGTGCAGAGGAGATGCGCCACAACTATGTCGGTACAGAACATATTCTCTACGGACTCGTAAAAGAGGGCAGCGGTGTTGCCGCAACCGCTCTTAATGAGTGCGGAGTAACGGAAGATGCTCTCCGTGAAAAGCTTGAATCCATTAACGGTACAATGTCGCTTGTTGAGCTTACTCCCGATGATTTTACTCCCCGTACAAAGAGAGTTTTGAGAGCCGCAGTTATCATTTCTTCAAAAACAGGCTACACCTATGTAGGCACAGAGCATTTGCTCCTTGCAATCCTTTCGGAGAGCGACAGCTACGCAGTTGCTTTTCTTGAAGAACTCGGTGTATCTGTTGAAAGACTTGCACAGGCTGTGTCAAAAGGTATGCAGGGCGGTGCAGATGACGGTTTCGGCGGTTTTGAGAACGAATCCGCTCCGAACGGTTCACAGAAAGGCGGTTCGGCTCTTGATAAATTCGGCAGAGATCTTACTCAAGCTGCAAAGAACGGCGAAATTGATCCTGTAATCGGCAGAGAAAAGGAAATCCAAAGGGTTATCCAGATTCTTTCCCGCCGTACAAAGAACAATCCTGTTCTTATCGGTGAACCCGGTGTAGGTAAAACTGCGGTTGCAGAGGGACTTGCACTTGAAATTGCAAAGGGCAATGTGCCTGAAATTCTTAAAGACAAGCGAGTTGTCAGCCTTGACCTCACAGGTATGGTAGCAGGTGCGAAGTACAGAGGTGACTTTGAGGAGAGAATTAAGGCGGCTATTGACGAGGTTAAAAAGTCAAAGAACACTATCCTCTTCATTGATGAACTTCATACTATCGTTGGTGCAGGTGCCGCAGAGGGCAGTGCAGACGCCGCAAATATCCTTAAACCGTCACTTGCAAGAGGCGATTTTCAGGTTATCGGTGCAACAACTCTTAACGAGTACAGAAAATATATTGAAAAAGATGCCGCTTTGGAGCGTCGTTTCCAGCCCGTAAAGGTTGGCGAGCCTACTCCCGAACAGGCTGTACAGATTCTCAAAGGCTTGCGTGACAGCTACGAGGCACACCATAAGGTTAAGATTACCGATGAGGCAATCAATGCTGCAGTAACATTGTCATCAAGATATATCGCAGACCGTTATCTCCCCGATAAGGCAATTGACCTTATTGATGAGGGTGCGTCAAAGGTAAGGCTTGCATCTCTTACCTCTCCTGATAATGTAAAGGAGCTTGAAGATGAAATTGCAGACTATGAAAAAGAAAAGGCAAGCGCAATTAACGAGCAGGACTTTGAAAGGGCTGCACGACTTCGTGATGAGCAGAAGGAACTTCAGACAAAGCTTGACGATGCAAAGAAGAAGTGGCAGGAACAGCAGAAGGGTAACAGCGGCGAGGTAACTGCCGAGGATATCGCAAAGATTGTGTCCGAATGGACAGGTATCCCTGTTGTTCAGCTTACTAAGGAAGAAAGCGAAAGACTTCTTAACATGGAGAATGTTCTCCACGAAAGAGTTATCGGTCAGAGCGAGGCTGTAACTGCAATCGCAAAGGCTATCAGACGAGGCAGAGTAGGTCTTAAAGACCCGAAAAGACCTGTTGGTTCGTTTATTTTCCTCGGTCCGACGGGTGTCGGTAAAACAGAACTTTGCAAGGCTCTTGCAGAGGCAATGTTCGGCGATGAAAACGCAATGCTCCGTCTTGATATGAGTGAATATATGGAGAAACACACCGTGTCAAAGCTTATCGGTTCACCGCCCGGATATGTAGGCTTTGAAGAGGGCGGTCAGCTCACCGAAAAGGTAAGAAGAAAACCGTATTCGGTTGTACTTTTTGATGAGATTGAAAAGGCTCACCCCGATGTATTCAATATGCTCCTCCAGATTCTTGAGGACGGCAGACTTACCGACTCACAGGGCAGAACGGTTGACTTTAAGAACACCATTATCATAATGACCTCTAATGTCGGCGCAAGACTTATCACCGAAAAGCAGAGCTCACTCGGTTTTAATTCCGAAAATGAGAATGTCGAAGAGAGCGAGAAAAAGGACATCAAGGAGCTTGTAACAGGCGAACTCCGCAAGGTATTCCGTCCTGAATTTTTGAACCGTGTTGACGATATTATCGTGTTCAACAAGCTCAACAAGGACGAAATTAAGCAGATTGCCGTTAAGATGCTCAAAATTCTTGAAAACCGTCTTGATAAGATGAATATTAAAATCAGCTTTACAGACAACGCAATCAGCGAGATTGCCGATAAGGGCTTTGACGAAAACTACGGTGCAAGACCTCTCCGCCGTGCAATTCAGAACGAGATTGAAGATCCGCTTTCAGAGCAGATGCTTGAGGGCAAGGTCAAGGACGGCGCAGTAGTTACCTGCGATTTCGCAGACGGTCAGTTTACCTTTACAACAGCAAACGCCAACTAAGCGTAATTCTTAATAAAAATAAAATCAACCGCAGAGCTAAAAACTTTGCGGTTGATTTTTTTGTTTTGAATATCTTGACAGAATGAATTTAAGGTGTATAATTAAGCCGACAAAAACACAAGAGGGTGTTAATTATGAAAAAAATTATCTCGATTATCTTGTTGGCAGTTATTATGTTAACTTCTGTTTTATTTACAGGTTGTGGCGGTGAGGTTGCATCAAGTAATGCTCAAACTTCTGATGAAGCCGATACAACTGCTTTATCAGATACTACTCCGACAGCAGATCCAAACCAATTTTCAGTTGAATTTTATGACTATAAAACTAATGAACTCATTTCAAAATCAAACAAAAACAATTTGGATGAAAAGCTGAAAGAGGCTATTAATTTGACCAACACAACATCGGAACAAAAGGTTGAATCAATTGATGTTGAGCCAACATATGTTATCCTTTTATCGTATCTCAAAGATACAAGCCGTGACCTTTGGTTTTTGATATATGTCAAGGGTGATGATGTTTATGTTCAGGCTGACAAAAGGCACGCAAATATAAACCTCGACACGGCAGGCTATGATATTTATAAGAGCAAATATAATAAATCGCAACTTGAAGAATTGATGAAATAATCACAGTGTAGAGTTGCCTGAGTTTAAAAAAATTTTACAAACACGGTGTAACCATAAAACATAGGTTGCACCGTGTTTTTTACATCAAATTTCTGATCACAATTTGAAAAGTGTAGTTTTTGCCCCTCAAATTTCATTGAAAAGTGCAATTTTTAACCTCTAAAATCTATTGAAAAGTGTGTTTTTTAATGGTATAATCTTATTGAAAAGTGTAAAAAACTATGCTAAAAATCTATTGAAAGGTGGGATTGGTATGCTTTACAGAAAGATTGAAACCGTAATCGAAGAACATTTAAAGTCGGATTCAAAGAAAATTCTTCTCATAGACGGTGCAAGACAGGTCGGAAAAACATACATTATCCGTTATGTCGGCAAAAAGATTTTTAAAAATTTTATTGAAATAAATATGGTTGAAGATTCCCTCGGCAACCGACTTTTTGAAAACACAAAAACAGTCGAAGATTTTTACTTGCAGGTGAGTATGCTTGCAGGAAATAAAATGGGAAGTAAGGAGAATACTCTGATTTTTATTGATGAAATTCAGGCATATCCTCATCTTCTGACCTTGCTCAAATTTTTGTCACAGGACGGCAAATTTACATTCATTGCAAGCGGTTCGCTTTTGGGTGTAACGCTGTCACAGACTACCTCAATTCCAATGGGCAGTATCCGCAAAATTCGTATGTTTCCACTCGATTTTGAGGAGTTTCTCTGCGCAAACGGAATGAATGAAATTGTTATTTCGGCTATGCAGAAAAAATTTGAAAATCTTGAATCTCTCGATGAATCCATGCACAATAGGATGATGGATTTATTCAGAAAGTATCTGCTTGTCGGCGGATTGCCCGATGCGGTTAACAGCTATATTTCCGAGAGAAATATTCAGTCCGTCAGAGAGATACAAAGCGAAATTCACGAATATTATGCTGCAGACGCTTCAAAATACGATGAAGAAAACAAACTTAAAATCCGCAGAGTTTATGACCTCATTCCGTCAAATATGGAAAACAAAAAGAAAAGGATTGTTGCAAAAAATATTGAGAATAAAAGCGGTAAGCGTTTCAGCGACTATCAGGATGAATTCGAGTATTTGATAAGTGCAGGGATAGCCCTTAATGTTCAGGCAATTTCAAATCCCGTTTTTCCGCTTATTGAATCAACGGGCAAAAATCTGCTCAAGCTTTATCTGAACGATGTCGGTATTCTGACGGGAATTTTGTACGGCAACAATATCCGTGCCGTGCTTGATGATGAAACGAGTGTGAATCTCGGTTCGGCTTACGAAAGCGTTGTGGCAAGCGAACTTGCGGCTCACGGCTATAAACTTTACTATTATGATAATCGAAGTAAGGGAGAGGTTGACTATCTTATTGATGATTACGACAGCCTTTCTGCTGTTCCGATTGAGGTAAAATCGGGAAAGGATTACACGGTTCACAGCGCATTGAACACATTTGTAAGCAATAAGGATTATCACATTAAGAAAGCCTTTGTTCTTTCAAACGAGAGAACAGTAACTTCCGACGGGAAGATTAACTATATCCCGATTTACTATATTATGTTTTTCAAAAATGATGTGGGCAAAACAGGTAGTTTTACCTTTTGATATTTAATAGGGTGTAAAAAAGCCTCCCGTGGTGGGAGGCTTTTGTTCGGTTATGAACCGTTAATCAGTCGATTTCAACCATGATTTTTTCTTCACTGCGGATAGCGGCACTGCGGGCAATTGTGCGGATAGCCTTGGCAATTCTGCCCTGCTTACCGATGATTCTGCCCATGTCGTTTTCTGCAACATGAATGTGGTAAACAACTGTTCCCTCTTCGTTGGGAGCGTCTGCTTCAACTGATACGGAATCGGGATCGTCAACAAGACCCTTTGCGATAACTGCAAGTAAATCTTTCATTGTTTGTCCTTTCCGAAGCGCAATTATTCAATTACGCCGTTCTTCTTGAGAAGAGCCTTTACTGTGTCTGTGGGCTGAGCACCGTTAGCAATCCACTTCTTAACTGCTTCAGCGTCAACATTGAACTCAGAAGGCTTCTTGAGAATATCATATGTGCCGATTTCTTCAATGAAACGGCCGTTTCTCGGATATCTTGAATCTGCAACTACTACTCTGTAGAAAGGAGCCTTCTTTGAACCCATTCTTCTAAGTCTGATCTTTACTGCCATAATGTTCACCTCATAAAAATTGTTAATTTATATTCACCAACCGTAATTGGATGAAAAACTTTGTTTAATGTTTGATTAATGTTAATTATTTGAACGGAGGCATTCCGTCGGGGCCGCCCATTCCGCCCATAGGTCCCATACCGTTCATCGGCATACCGCCGAGCCCGGGAAGGCCTTTCATTTTTCTCCTTTTCTTAGAGCCTTTTCCGCCCTTTGTCATCTGACGCATCATTTTCTGCATCTGGTCAATCTGCTTGATAAGTCGGTTGACCTCTTCAATGCTTCTACCCGAACCTGCCGCAATTCTGCGCTTTCTTGACGGGTTCATAATGTGCGGATGACTTCTTTCTTCGGGTGTCATTGAGAGGATAATTGCCTGAACCCAGTCAATCTGTCTGTCGTCAATGTCAACGCCCTCAAGCTGTTTTCCAACACCCGGAATTTTTGAGAGAATGCCCTTGAGCGGCCCCATTTTTTTGACCTGCTCAAACTGATCGTACAAATCGTTAAAGTCGAATTTGTTGCTCATCATCTTCTGAGCCATTTCTTCGGCTTTTTCGGCATCCATTTTATTCTGTGCGTCCTCAATGAGAGTAAGCACATCACCCATGCCGAGAATACGGCTTGCCATTCTGTCGGGGTGGAAAACTTCAATATCATCAAGCTTTTCGCCTGTACCTGCAAATTTAATAGGTCTGCCTGTAACAGCCTTTACCGAAAGCGCCGCACCTCCTCGAGTGTCACCGTCAAGCTTTGTGAGAATAACACCCGTAATGTCAAGAAGTTCGTTAAAGCTCTTCGCAACATTAACTGCGTCCTGACCTGTCATCGAGTCGATAACAAGCAAAATTTCGTTTGGTTCAACTTCTTTTTTGATGTTTTTAAGCTCATCCATAAGAGCCTCATCAATATGAAGTCGGCCTGCGGTATCGAGAATAACAACATCGTTGCCGTAGTCCTTTGCACGCTTGATTGCCTCTTTTGCAATCTTAACGGGATTTGCTTTTCCCATTTCAAAAACAGGAACGCCTGCCTTTTCACCAACAACCTTCAACTGGTCGATAGCGGCGGGACGATATACGTCACAGGCGGCAAGCAGAGGATTTCTGCCTTGCTTTTTCAGCATTTTTGCAAGCTTTGCCGTGTGGGTTGTTTTACCCGAACCCTGAAGACCGCACATCATGATGACTGTCGGAGGCTTTGACGCAAACTCAATTCGTGCGTCCTCACCGCCCATAAGGCTTGTAAGCTCCTCGTCAACAATCTTAACAACCATCTGTGCAGGAGTAAGACTTTGCATAACATCCTGACCGACAGCACGCTCTGTTACTTTGTTTGTAAAGTCCTTTGCAACCTTGTAGTTTACATCGGCCTCAAGAAGTGCGAGTCGAACCTCTCGCATTGCTTCCTTAACATCTTTTTCAGAAAGCTTGCCTTTGTTTTTCAGTTTTTTGAACGCATTGCCAAGCTTATCTGCAAGTCCTTCAAATGCCATGAAAACTCCTTTAATCTTTCAGCGAGCCTGATTTTTCGATGATAACATCCGCAAGCTCTGTGATTTGTGTATCCTGTGAAAGTTCTTTTATTTCAAGTGCAAGAGCCGAAATTTCGTCAAGCCCCTGCTCAAGCTTACTGAACTGTTTGAACAGACCGAGCTTTTCTTCAAACTCAAAAAGCTGTTGCTCACTGCGCTTGATACTGTCACGCACACCCTGCCTTGTTATTCCCATTTCATCGGCAACCTCTGCAAGCGACAAATCTTCATTATAATAAAGGTCAATCGCCTTTTTGCCCGAGGGCTTTAAAAGCTCACCGTAAAAATCAAACAAGAGAGATACTTCAATATTTTTTTCCATACCTGACAGCTCCCGTGATTCTGGTCTGCGTGTAAAGAAAATTTCTTTACACCTGTGAATTATAATATACAATTGCCAGTTTGTCAAGCATTTTAAGCCGATTTTACGGCTGAGAGTAATTTTGATAAATTTTTAATTTTGGGGAAGTTATCAAATTTGTACAGTTATATTACAAAAACGGCAATATTGTGGTAGTTTCGGAAGAATTAAATAACTAAAATAAGTCGATTGTAATGCGATTTTGAGTATAATTACGAAAGAGTAAAAAAAGTGTTTCTATCCTTTACAAATGAGTGGCTATGTGAAGTTTAGTTTTCGTCAAAATTCACAAAAATTATTTTTTTAGTAAAAAAAGCTATTTTTAATGTACATTTTCAAGTAAAATGTGTTATAATTGTTTTGAATTATTGTAGAAACGGGAGTTTTGCTTTACGGAACAAATTATAAATATCGACAGAATGGAAAATGCCGTAGCACTTTTTGGCAGTTTTGACGGAAATATTAAGCTGATTGAAAAGGAGTTTAATGTCCGTGTCACCTGCCGTGATAGTGAGCTTAAGGTTGAGGGCGATGCCGAAAACACATCGAAGGCCTGCAAGGTTATTGAAAGCCTGTTGCAGTTCATCAACCGTGGTGAAGCACTTTCCGAGCAAAATATCCGCTACTGCATTTCGCTTGTCAATGAAGGCAGTGAGGACAAAATAGAACAGCTTGCAGGCGACTGCATCTGTATTACTTCAAAGGGAAAGCCTATTAAGCCGAAAACCATCGGTCAGAAGCGCTACTGCTCGCAGATTGCGAAAAATACCGTCACAATTGGCGTCGGCCCTGCCGGTACGGGCAAAACCTACATTGCCGTTGCAATGGCGGTCACGG
>OJNL01001372.1_pt1 | contig 14076 bp, 9 predicted proteins | sample 1597581 | NCBI WGS metagenome assembly OJNL01 (sample SAMEA2452133, study PRJEB22498) | human gut metagenome | biome: human feces; feature: human gut; material: feces | place: Australia | collected 2012
AGCTATTGAAGATATGCGGTTTGAAAGGGGTGGCTGGCTGCACATAGAACCTTGGGAAATTTGGTTGGAACTAACGGAGCATCCAGAAAATGAGGATGACAGGACAATCTGGTATCAGAACATGCATGGAATCTGGAAGAAGGCAGAAGAAAACGATCACAGCATCAAAATTCCTGCCACAGCATTTCACATAGAGTACGAACAGCAGTGGTTGGGTGAAATACACTTCACCTGTAATCTGGGGTTTGTCGCAGAGAAAAAGAAAGGTTCTAAGAAAAAAACGATATGCTTACTGGATGGAAGGCTTTTGCAGAAAATACCGGATATCGTGTAGCGGATGAATATTAAAAAAGACAGGTAGGAAAGGTAACATGGGAAGAAAGATTGAAAACAGAAATATTGATGTGACAAAAGCCAGAGGCGAACTGGAAGAAGATCTTCTGGAATATGTCTACCGGGCATGGAGGCAGGGCAGACAGATCACATCGAAAGAGTATGCCAGAGAAGTGAACATAACCGGATATGAAGCGGCAGGCCTGGTGCGGAGTCTGGTGAAAAAAGGATTTTTGTGTGAGCCGGAAAACGGACATCTGGAACTGAGCGATAAGGGAAAACTGGAAGGTATGGAGTGCCTTGCACGCCATGAGAAACTGACACAGTTCTTTCAGATGGTAAGTGGAATGGATCAGCAGAGGGCGCAGGAAGATGCCTGTAGAGTGGAACATTATATCAGTCCGGAAGGGTTAAAAGGAATTGAAAACTTTCTGCAGTACGGTGACGTATACGACAGAGTTTATGACGATATGGACTTGTATACCTTTTATGAGGATGGTGAGTTCCCGATGGCATTCGGACTGTATGAACCGGAACGACGCAATCCAAGGTTCCTTGCACCAGAGTACGGGAAACTGGAACACTCTGTCATATTAAGAGTGAAAAAGTCACAGAACTGCTTCCTGCTCAAGACAAAAAAAGACGAATCCATCGGCTATGTATGGTACAGAAGAGATGATGAATGGATACAGGCGAAAGAAGAAAAAGGTGTTTATCAGTTACCGACAGACATCTGTACTTATACTGCGAATACAGGAATCCCGATTACAGAAGCAGTGGCAATCATTGCGATTACACGCTTTGAACAGAAGCCATTGCCAATCGATTATCGGGAATTGAATATTCATGTATGGTGACGAAGAGAGGAACAGGAAAATGGAAAAAGGTGAACATCTAAAGAGACAGAACAGACCCACGATGCTGCAACTGCAATATTTACAAGGTCTGTCAAGAGTAGAAAAGAAACGTGGAGCTCAGGGAAGTATCGCAGAATCTTATGGCGTGAATCGATCAACGGTAAACCGTTATTTTAAGAACTGCATAGAAAGAGGAATTCTGACAGAATCACTGGAATTTACTCCTGTGGGAGAAGAATGGCTGGAAAGATATACCAAGCTGTATGAGAATCTTGAAAAATATCTGGAAGAAATCGGTGCAAAACCGGAAGAAATCGAGGAATCACTGGATGTTATGGTGGAGAATATCGACATCCACATGCTGGAACTGATGATTAACGCCTATACAGAGAAAAAATCAGTATACAAGAAAAAAGAGAATGAACTGGATCAGGAGATACAGCACAATCTGCAGAAATGTGAAAGGCATCCGGTAGTGTTCCGGATTTACCGGATGAATAAAAAGCAGGGGCAGGGAAGAGACTCTATGGCGATGAGAGGATTTGAAGAAATAGCCGAAATCGTTCAGGAGAATGGAGAAAGCTATCTGGAATTAAAGCTGAAAGAGATGGCAGCACACTCCAGAGTGAGTGGTGAAATGATGGCTGGAAAACTGAAAACATTGAAGTATGAGCATAATGAAGTTTTGGAAGAAGCAAGAATAGAGAATAATATAGTGAAAATCCCGATGGAAGCGTGCAGAATCCACCGATGGACGGGGATTGGCACGATGGGAATTGTACCAGTTACCGTTACCTGCAGCGTAGGACCAATGCACATGCCGGAAAGCACTGCACTATTATATTTCTGGGTATAAATAAGAAGTGAGAAAAATTCTCATTTACGCATATCATGTAACAAAATAAGAAAAAAATTCAATAAAGTGCCGTTGTTGATAAAACACTATCAATAACGGCACTTTTACGCCTATTGTTGTCTGAATAGCAACAAAATCAAAGGAAATAGCGGCTTATTTGTTGCTATTCAGGCAACAAACTTGTAAAAAATAGTGTTGACATTGAATGGCAAATTATGGTATCTTTCAGACAAGGAGTTAGATACGGGTAACCGGAAATATTCTCGTAGAACTCTAAACATCATAACTAAAAATTTATTAGCAAAAAGCTAATACCAAGATGAGAAAAGGAGGATTACAGTTATGAGAAAGATCAAGAAATTAGTTGCTACCTGCTGTACCCAAAAGTGCAGCAGCTTGTTTTAATTGATACGGAGGAAAAATGAAAAAAATAAAAAAGATATTAGCCTTTGTATTGAGTACAAGTATGTTACTTGGCGGTATGAATATACAAGCGTTTGCTGGTGAACAGAAAGAAACAAATACCGCAAATACAGAGTTAGATAACCAAAATGAATATGTTGTTCCACTGACTTTTTATGGACCTTCTGGAAAACTGCTTACGGAGGAGCCTTATTCGGGTACAGTTCAGGATTACATGGATAATGTTGCACTAGTAAAAAAGAATGATAATGGAACATATCATGTAACCTTACAGATTGAAAATTATGAAAAAATTGATATTTTGCAGTTCTCAAAACCGGGTGTAATTTCAGATGATATAGCACCTTCGAATGCACCTATGGGAACTTTTAATATTCCAGAAAAATATATTGCTAATAATGAGGAAAATCCATCAGAGGCAACGGAATATTTGAAGGAACAAGGACAAATTAATGAAGAGTGGAATGATAAATACATTCAAAATTATTCTGTTGAAAAAGCAACAACGGGTGTGTCGTGGTATTCTTTTGATGTGGATACACTGGAAGGAACGATGTATACTAAAGCTTTCTATAGTTATGGAAGAACAGATGATGACTTGGAAAGCTATATGTACGGAATTGTAAACGGAAAATTTACATTTGATGTAAATAATGCAGTAGTTGCTAAAGAGATTAACGAAGAAAATTATAAAAATATTGGATTGGAGCTTTCTAAAGTTGTAACCAGTGTTGGAGATTCACCGGATTTCACAGGATTTGTAGCAGAAGAAAAAACTGCAAATGATTTGTTTAGTGGTACTTGTGAAGCAAAAATTGAGAATGGAAAAGTTACTGTTACAGCAGAGACAAGTAGCATTGATTCAATAAGAGTACTTGAAGAAATTAAGGATTTAGGCGAGTGTACTTATCCTTCAACTTCTTCATATCGTCAATATATGTATGCGTATTCGAGAGAAGTAAAAAAGAATAAGTATATTTCTGTTTATTCAGACAATATTTTGGAAGATGGAAAATTTTCCATTGAATACGAAAACTTAGAAGAAGCTATTTTTGGAAAACAGGTTGAGATACAAACAGAAGATGGTACCTACTATGGAGAATTGCGAGTAAGAACAACACCGAAAGAAAAACTCGAATTGACAGATGGTGATGTTACACTTGTAACAGATAACTATACAGTTAATAGTAAAGCAAAATTTGGAGCAGAACTTTTACAGGAAACCTCAGATGAAGATAGTGAATATAACAAATATTATTCTTTATTAGCAGGAAACGCTTCAAAAGCATTGATCTATAATTTGTCATTAAAAATGAATGACTCGCAGGTTATTCCATCGAGAGCAGTAGAATTAAGAGTAAAAATTCCGAAAGACTGGGATACGAGCAAAATAGAAGTTCAATGGTATTATCCAGTAAATGAAATGTTTAATCCGATAGAGTATTTTGATTCATCTTCCTATAAAAATGATGATGGAAGTATTCACATGGAGGGCGATGAACTGGTTATAACAGGCACTACTCGTGTTTATAATACAATCGCCATTACACAAAAAGCGGATAAAGTAGATATTTCAGAAATCCAGGACGGAACATATAATGTTAATGTTACTATGTGGCAGCAGGATCAGCCGGATAGATTGTCTATGAGCAATTCTGCGGTTGTAAATGATTCAGCTCGTTTGGTAGTAGAGAATGGAAAGAAACATATCTATTTTGATACACAAGGAATTGTGATTACGGGCAGATATGGTTATACAAATGGAATATTCTGGGCAAATAATGAGCAGACAGAAGAAAACGGACTTCCGATATTAAGTGAATATACACCGCTTGATTATTATAGTTACTACCTAAATGATTCGGGAAGCACAGATATGGATTCCTATGCGGAAGAATATGACTTATATTATCCGAAGAGCGTAGGTTTTGAATTTCCAGAATCAGCAGACAGAGATGATGGGGTATATTTGAACTTCTTTGTTCCTATCATGGATGAACTTCAGCATAAAGTTCCTGGATCTGGTGAAGGATGCAGAACTGCATTTATGACTTTATCTGGTTTAACACCTGTGGCAGAAATTAACGAGCCAACCCACGATAAATCTGTTTTAGTTGTAGCAGTTGATAAAGCATCTAAATATACAGCCGACAATTATACAGAGGAATCTTACAAAGTATTATCTGACGCAGTAGCAAAAGCTCAGAAGGTAATCGACGGAACAACTTCTGCAAACGATTCTGAAATCGTAGCATTAGATAAAGAAATTTCTGATGCAATCAGCGGATTAAAAGAGGCAACTGGACTTGACAAATACAATAAAGTCCTGAAAAATGCCAAAGCATTAAATGAAGCAGATTATACAGCAGAAAGCTGGGCAGACCTTCAGGCAGTGATTACTGCTCAGGAAGGAAAGGTAACAGAAGAAAATGCAGATCAGGCATCCGCAGACCTTCAGTCAGCAGTAGATGCACTTGTACCGATGTCAACAGCCGTTTCCATGGAAAAAGGTGTTTACGAAGTACAGGCAACACTTACCAATCAGGATGGAACAGCAAGTGATTTGAATGCAGGATTAAAATCTGCTCGTTTATATACAGATAAAGACGGCAATGTAACTGCTTATCTGTACGTGGACGGAATTACCGGTATGCAGTATCGCAAGGGTGCCGGATATGCGGATGCAGATACAGACGCAGGCAGACTTGTAGTGAAACTTCCTGCAAATGTAGAAAACCATAAAGTAAAAGTAACAACAGGAAGCGGAGAAGCAGAACTCCTGTTAAATCTTGATTTAAAATCTGCAGTAAAACAGGAAATTAAAAAATCCGATCTGGAATCAAAACTGAATGATGCAAAAGTATTAGAAGAGAAAAATTATACAAGCGATTCTTTTGCAGCATTAACAGATGCGATTGCTACAGCAGAAAGCGTTCAGGCAGATAAGGTGGCATTCCAGTCAGAAATCACAGCAGCAGAGACAGCTCTGGATACAGCAACAGCAGGTCTTGTAATGAAAGAAGACGTAAAAGCAAGAGCAGAACTGGATCAGGCAGTTTCCGATGCGAAAAATAATTATGCAGAAGCAAATTATACAAAAGACAGCTATGAGAATTTGAAGTCTGCAATCAAGGAAGCTGAAGAAGTATTGGCAAAATCTGATGCGACAGCAGATGAAATGAAAGAACAGGTTGACAAGCTGGATAAAGCAGTAAAAGCACTTGTTCGTCTGGATGATGCAGTAGATAAGTCAGAATTAAATGGCTATATCGAAAATGCACTGACCAAGAAAAATGACGGTACTTATACAGACAACAGTTGGAATAGTTTCCAGGCAGCAATCAAATCTGCTCAGAAAGTATCCGCTGATGTCAATGCAACAAAAGCAGAAGTAGAAAAGCAGACAAAACTGCTGACCTCTTCTTATGAAGCACTTGTTGTTAAGAACAAACAGAGTGATCTTTTCAAAGATTATCCGCAGATTTTTGAAGGTACTTATTCCGTACCAATCCGTCTTGTGAATGCAACTTCCGATGAAGATTCCATGGGAAATGCTTCTATGGTTCAGATGGGAACCGTAAGAGTGACGGATAAAGGCGAAGTAACCTTAGAGATGGACTTCCAGTCCATGAAATTTGCCGGAATGACAGGTTATCTGTACAAAATGAAAAAAGTAGATATGGATACTGTTGAATACAACAAATATAATTATCCGGTAAAATATGAAGCTTCCGATGCAACAATTCTGGAAGAGTACACAGATGTTTACGATTTATTTAATGACAAGAACTCTGAGTATTACGACAAGAATACAGAAGGAAACTGGTATCCGAAGAAATTATCAATCCCGATTGAACTGAACGATAACCTGTTCTATGTAGAGGTTTATGTTCCGGTTATGGAAAGCATCGGTGAAGGACAGGGTACAAAGGTTGCCAGAGTTTCTATCGACTGGGCAAACATCAAACAGGAGACAGGAGTAGAGAGAGACAACAGCGTAATCGAAGCACTTCTGAATCAGGTATCCGGTATGCAGCAAGGGGATGTTGCTGACGAGTACTGGAACGCTTTAAATGCGGCTTACATGACAGCTCAGGATGTTTACAATGATATGAATTCTACACAGAAAGAAATTGATCTGCAGGTGACAGCTTTACAGGCAGCCGTAGATGCAGTAGAAACTCAGATCGTAGACAAGACAGAACTGAATGCTTTGATTGAAAAAGCAACAGCAGAAGCAAACCGTACAGATGTTGTTTATACTTCTGCAACATTAGAAGCATTACAGACAGCAATCACAAATGCACAGGCAGTAGCAGCAAAAGAAGATGCTACCAAGGCAGAAGTTCAAGCACAGGTTACAGCACTTCAGACAGCACTTGACAGCTTAAGAGTTGTTGATAAGACAAACTTAAATGCCCTGATTGAAAAAGCAAAAGCTGAAGTTGCAAAAACAGATGTTTACGAAAGTAACAGCCTGACAGTCCTGAATACAGCAATTACACTGGCTGAGAATGTTGCAGCAAATCCAAAAGCAACAGAATTAGAAGTTGCAGCAGCAGAGAAATCTCTGACAACTGCATTAAACGGACTGGTAGAAAAAGAAGTTGTAGATAAGAGCAAACTGGAAAGCAAGATTGCAGAAGCAAAGACATATTTAAGCCAGACAGACATTTATACAGAAAGCTCTCTTGCAACATTACAGAGTGCAGTAGGTCGTGCTCAGAATGTAATGGATAATGATTCTGCATCACAGAAACTGGTAGATGATCAGGTGACAAAACTGACAGAAGCAATCCAGCAGTTAGCAAAGAAGAGTGATGGAAAACTGGATATCAAGAACCTTGCTGATGGAGTTTACTCTATCTATGGAACAATGGTGAAAGTAGACAAGAATACTTATTCTATGTCAAATGAAGCAATCAACCATACAATTAAGCTGACAGTAAAGAATGGCAAATATTACATTACTCTGAACTTCAACGGATTGACAGTAGGACAGAAACTTGGATATTTAAGCCAGCTTAAATACTTCAAAACAGGTTATACACCTGATAAGTATGGTAATCCGCAGGGAACACTTGCTGATGTTACAGTTGACAGCTATCAGAAGAACAGCGATGGCTCACTGGTTTCTGACCAGTACGGAACAAACTATCCAGATGAAGTAACATTCGAGCTTATTCCGGAAGCTCTGGATGATGGATATGTTCCGTTACAGGTATTCGTTCCGATTATGGACGCTATCAGTTCTGGCACAGGTACACAGCCAGTATTCCTGAAACTGGATTGGAGCTCATTAAAAGCAACAACATCCGATGATCCAGACTTTGATAAGAACGACAACAATAATAGTAATTCCAACGGAAATAACAACAGTAATTCTTCTATTGGAAACAGCTCACTTGGAAATAATACCCTTGGAAGCAGTTCTCTTGGAAGCAGCAAACTTGGTTCTTCCTCACTTGGAAGTGGTTCTTCAAGTCTGAAGAGTGGAACATCCAGCCTTGGATCAGGTTCCAGCCTGAAATCAGCATCCAACGTTAAGACTGGTGATGTTGTACAGAACAATACCCTGTGGGCAGCTATCCTTCTTCTCGGAGGAGTCGCTTTACTGGCAGGAATCATGGAGTACAACAGAAAGAAAAAAGCAAACGTAAAATAATAAGTAGTGATTTGGCAGACGAACCCTCCCATTCCTTCGGGACTGGGAGTCTGCCAAATTCATTTAACAGGAGATAAGGAATGAAATTAGCAGCGAAAAAAAACAAAATATTGTCTGCCATTATGACTTGTGTGCTTGCCATTACTTTAATGGCAGGCTTTCCTGCTGTTAAGGCTTACGCCGCAAGCGGGACAGTGTATAGTTGTGCAATCAACAGATGTTATGCACACCCGGTTACCGGAGTAATCGAAGATTCCGGTGGAGAGAGTTCCTATGCAACAGGACAGGGCATGGTGGAAGGTTGTGTATACAGCAATGGTATCTTGGAAGTAACAGACGATGGAGCTTATTATCTGACCATCCGCATGAGTCTGATGGACTACACCAGTGGACATAGCTTTCAGGTACAGAATGTAGGTGATTCCGGCTGGTCTACACCATCAGAAATCGGTATTACAGGAAATGGTTCAGACAGTAATGGTACAACAGCCGATGTGTGTATGCGTGTGCCAAGTGAAAATTGTATTGTCAGAGGCGAGATGTATGTAGAGCCGATGGGAAGAAATGTTATTTTCTATCTGTATCCGAGTGACTACAGCGAGGGTAACAATACCGATATGAACGCAACTATGGTAACAGAAAGCTCGAATGGAACAGCGGCAGAGTCCGGTGGTTCTGGTTCAGTAGATAATTCAGGTTCTACTTCAAGTGGAAACAGCAGTTTGGGTTCTGGTAATTCTTCTCTTCAGAGTTCCGGCTCATCTGATAAAAGCAGTTCTTCCAGCTCATCAAAGAAACTGGAAAGTAGTATTACAGAAGCAGCAAAACCGAGCAGTGATTCTTCTTCACTGGATACAGAAAATCCAGTAAATTCTTCAGAAGGATTAAGTCTTTCTACTGCGAAAGATGGAACAAGTGACAGCGATTCCGATAGCGGAAATACTTCTTCCGGCAACCGGATTTTCCAGATTGCATTGGCAGTTGTAGTAACAGGTCTGATTCTGCTTGGAGCAGTATCCGGAGTGATTTATTTCTTCCGTAAGAACTGGAAACGTTGGGGAGGTGCAGAGGACGATGATGAATAGGCGTTTGAAAAAAGCATCGGCTGTTCTCCTTGCAATGACCATGATTTTTTCTCTGGCAGGTTGTGTAGACCAGAGTCAGGGAAAGAAAAGCAGTGATTCTGCTACGCAGACAGAGAGCAGTACAGATGAGAAAGACAGCAGTAAGACGGCTGATAAAAAGACTTCTGACAGTAAATCTGACAAGGACTCTTCCGATGAAGATGCCAAGTCTCTTTTAGAGATTGACGATCCGGAAGAAAAGGCAGCCGTAGAAGCAGCCAGGAAAAAAGTACAGGCAATGAAAGAAAGCCCAAGAATCATAGCGACTTCTCCGGCAACCGCAGATATCTGTGACAAGCTGGAACTGGATCTGGTTGGTGTTTGCAGCAGTACCGTGTCCACAATTCCAGACAGATACAAAGATGTGGAAACCGTGGGAACAGCCATGAGTCCGGATATGGAGATTGTATCCTCACTTAATCCAGACTGGATTTTAAGTCCGGTGTCATTGCAGAGTGATCTGCAGCCGAAATATGAAGCAATCGATACAGACTGGGCGTTTTTGAATCTTAGAAGTGTGCCGGGTATGTACCGTTCCATTCAGGAGTTAGGTGAGATTTTCGACAGAGAAGATCAGGCACAGAAACTGGTGGACGAATTTACTGAATTTTACGATGACTATAAGAAAAAGAATGAAGGAAAAGACCATCCGAAGGTTATGATTCTGATGGGACTTCCTGGCTCTTATATTATCGCAACACCGAATTCCTATGTGGGAAGTCTGGTGGAACTGGCAGGCGGCGAGAATGTATACTCTGACACCGATCAGGAATTTTTGACCGTAAATACTGAGGACATGAAAACCAAAGAGCCGGATATTATTTTACGTGCCGCACATGCACTGCCGGATCAGGTGGTAGAAATGTTCAATAAAGATTTTGCGGAGAATGACATTTGGCAACATTTTGATGCGGTGAAAAACGGCAGAGTTTATGACCTTACTTATGAATATTTCGGTATGAGTGCTACGTTTAAATATCCAGAGGCACTGGAAGAATTACAGCCAATTCTTTATCCGGAAAGTGATGAAGATACAGCAAAAGCAAAAGAAGCCAGTGACAATGCACAGAAGAAAGCAAAGGATTCTGACGCAACTGAGAAATACAACGAACAGCAGAGCAAGTAGAAAGGAGAGGACAGATGAAAGAGACAGAATTAAACAATACTTCTGAGACTTCCGAAATGGAAGTCCAGAACCTCTCCGGTCAGGATAAAGCAAGAAAGCATCGGAAAACAGCAAAAGCAGCAATTTCCTTTGTTGTAATGATCGTATTACTGGTTGCATTATTCTTTGCGGCAGTGAATATCGGAAGCCTGAAAGTCAGCTTCCCGGAACTACTGAAAGGATTATTTGTAAAGTACAATGAAGACGTGGCAACAATCTATGACTTACGATTCCCACGAATTGTAATCTCCATGTTAGCCGGAGCTGCGATAGCGGTATCGGGTGTGTTATTTCAGGCGGTATTAAAAAATCCACTTGCCGATCCGGGAATCATCGGTATTTCCAGTGGAGCAAGTTTTGCGGCGGTACTCATTACCGCATTTGCACCGACTTTATTTTTCTTCACTCCATTATTTGCATTTCTTGGTGGTGTGATTGCATTTGTCTTAGTTTACAGCCTGTCATGGAAAGGGGGATTAAGTCCTCTGAGAATTATCCTTGTCGGTGTGGCAGTCGATGCAATGTTCACCGGATTATCCAGTGCGTTGAATTCAATGAATGGCGGAAACATGTCTGGCGTGGCAGCCATCGTCAATGGTAATATCACAATGAAAACTTGGGATGATGTGAAAACCTTAGTACCGTATGTAATTGTCGGACTGGTTCTGGCACTGATTATGACGAAGATGTGTAATCTGTTAGCACTGGAAGATAAGACAGCACGAAGCCTTGGAATCAATGTCAATGCAATGCGTATCGTGATTTCACTGATAGCAGTATTGCTTGCAAGTATTTCCACAGCAGTAGCCGGAGTGATTAGTTTCTTAGGACTGATTGTTCCGCATATCGGAAGAATCCTGGTAGGAAGTGACCACAAGGCATTAGTTCCATTTAGTGCTTTGTTCGGAGCGTTTACATTCCTGCTGGCAGATACCATCGGAAGAACAATAGCTGCTCCGTATGAGGTATCCGCATCCATCATTATGAGTGTGGTCGGAGGCCCATTCTTCATCATTCTGTTAAGGAGGTCTAAGAAGTATGCGAAGTAAAGAAAAGAATATGGATTTGACTTCCACAGAGAATGAAGCAGCAAAGAAAGCGAAAAAAGCAGATAAGTGGGCAGACAAACCTGCGATGGAAGTCAGAGACCTGCATTTTTCCTATGGAAAAAATAAAGTCTTAAAGGGCGTATCCCTGAAGATTGAAGAAGGTAAAATTACAACGATTATGGGAGCAAACGGATGCGGTAAATCCACACTGTTTTCTCTGATGACAAAGAACCTATATCCGAGAAAGGGAAACATTTTCCTCAAGGGTAAGAACATCCAGAACCTGAACTTAAAAGAATTCGCCAGAAAGGTTGCGATTGTTCAGCAGTATAACAGTGCATCGGACGATATCACCGTTGAGAATCTGGTCGCATTCGGAAGAACCCCTCATAAGAAGATGATGCAGGGAGACAGTGCCGAAGATGAGCGTATGATCCAGTGGGCATTGGAAGTGACCAATCTGACAGAATATCGTGACAGGGAAGTGTCAAGACTTTCCGGTGGACAGCGTCAGCGTGTATGGATTGCAATGGCTCTTTGTCAGGGAACAAAGACTCTGTTCCTCGATGAGCCGACCACATATCTGGATATACGTTATCAGATTGAGATTTTGCAACTGGTTAAAAAACTCAATCAGGAATTTGGAATTACCATCATCATGGTACTGCACGACATCAATCAGGCAATCGCATATTCGGATAATGTCATCGGTATGAAAGATGGAAAAGTGCTGGTGGAAGGTGATCCGGAAGAAGTGATTACGGAAGAGAGTATCAGGGAGCTGTATGGCATTGAACTTGGTGTGACAAGGGTTGATGGACGGAAGTTTGTGCTGGCGGTGTAAGAAGGAAATAGTAGCAGAACGACAAGAAATAAAGGGGAGGAAAACTCCCACAGGAGAACAGAAAGAAGATGAAAAATCCTTTAAAAGTAGTATGGATCGTGCTTGGATTTCTTTGCCTGGGACTTGGTACGATAGGAATTGTACTTCCTATCCTGCCAACCGTTCCGTTTTATATGGCAACACTGTTTTGCTTTGCAAAGAGTTCTAAGAAACTGCACGACTGGTTCGTAGGAACGAATCTTTATAAGAAACATCTGGACAGTTTTGTTCAGAAAAGAGCCATGACAATAGGAACAAAATGCAAGATTATCGGAATGGTAACGGTAGTCATGGCAATCGGCTTTATCTGCATGAAGAATGTACCAATCGGAAGAATCTGTATCGCAGTGGTTTGGGTATGCCACCTGTTATACTTCTTCCTTCGAGTGAAAACTTTAAAAGTGGGAGAAGAATTACCGGAAGGTGCAGAAGTGGAATAATATGATGGATAAAGTAGAAAAGAAACGACAGAAGGAACAGCATGTCGTGGAAGAGATGATCCGGCTGTATTGCCGGAAAAAACATCCGAAAGAAGACAGGCAGGCAGGGCAGATTTGTCCTGTCTGTCAGGAACTTTTGGATTATGCAAGACTTCGAAGTGAAAAGTGTCCTTTTATGAAAGAAAAGACATTTTGCGCAAACTGTAAAGTGCATTGCTATAAGCCAGAGGTGAGAGAACAGATCAGGCAGGTTATGCGGTTTTCAGGACCAAGGATGCTGATTTATCATCCGGTGCTTGCAGTATGGCATTTGATATGCAGTAAAAAAGAATCGAAAAAATAAACAAAAAGGTAAGATAAACTATGATTAAAACAAGACTGGTGGGGCTGTTGTCCCACGCAAAAAAGTATATCGTGTATACGATTTTGTGGCAGTGGGCAGCCCTCCTGTCGCAAGTGTTGGCAGTCTTTTCTATCGCAGATTTACTGGAACGGGTAGTGTACCGGGCAGTAACCGTACCGATCATTGAGCGGACAATACTGATTTTAGTTCTGGTTGTGGTGATTCGATTTATCTGTGAACGGATGGGAGCAAGGTCTTCCTATCTGGCGTGTGTGGATGTAAAGCGGATTCTGCGTGAAAAGATTTATGAGAAAATGTTAAAGCTGGGAGCTTCCTACAGTGAGCAGGTATCCTCTTCGGAGGTCGTACAGGTGTCAACTGAGGGTGTGGAGCAGTTGGAAACATACTTTGGAAAATATCTTCCACAATTATTTTACAGCCTGATTGCACCACTGACATTATTTATCATTCTTTGCAGAGTGAGCCTGAAAGCGAGTGTGATCCTGCTGATCTGTGTACCACTGATCCCGATTTCTATCGTGGTGGTACAGAAAGTGGCGAAGAGATTATTAAATAACTATTGGAGCATCTATACTGGACTGGGAGATTCGTTCCTTGAAAATTTACAGGGACTTACCACACTGAAGATTTATCAGGCAGACCAGCAGAAAGCAGATGAGATGGATGTGGAATCCCAGAATTTCCGTAAGATTACGATGAAGGTGCTGACCATGCAGCTCAATTCCACAAGCGTGATGGATATTGTTGCCTATGGTGGAGCTGCGATCGGTATGGCAGTCGCGGTGTCCGAATTCTTAAAAGGAAATATCAGTGTGGCAGGAACGTTATGTATCGTTCTGCTTGCCAGCGAGTTTTTCCTGCCGCTCAGACTGCTTGGTTCATTCTTCCATATCGCAATGAATGGTATGGCAGCGAGT
>OJNL01001373.1_pt1 | contig 14070 bp, 11 predicted proteins | sample 1597581 | NCBI WGS metagenome assembly OJNL01 (sample SAMEA2452133, study PRJEB22498) | human gut metagenome | biome: human feces; feature: human gut; material: feces | place: Australia | collected 2012
GATAATCCCGCGGTTTCCTATGCTACGGTATATCCGTTGTCGATGTTTGTGCGTGTGATTCTGGCGCAGCTGATTCTGATGCTGTTTTTATAGCCGGCTGTTTTTCCTGTCAATTTATCGAGTAACGTTTCCCGGCGCTGGCGTGATATGCTGACGCTGGATCCGTCTTTCATGCGTATGTATCCCCTGTCGGTGAGGTTACGGTTTCCGTTCCGTTGTTTGTTCCGTGAATCCGGGTGTTCCGCGGGGATTTTGGAAAGTGGTGCCGGATTTTATGACCATGGTGTTTATTTTGTATTTTTTTAGTAAATCGGATAGGCATCAAGTCGTATGATGGCTTTATCTGTTATCTTTGTCTCACGATAAAGCTTTAATTATTTGATATAAATACCATTTACACCATGAAAATTTTATTACCTCTCACCGTTTTCGTTCTATTTATTACCTCTTGTATGAGCAACAGCAGTAAAACGACAGACGACAGTAAGCAACAGGCTACGAGTCCGGCTGTGCCGGATACCTGGGAGTCCAGATACGATAAGATCGAGGCGTCTGCCTTGCCGGACAATGTGATCGAGCTGATCGGGCAGCAATGGATGCTGGTGACGGCAGGAGATAAGGATGCGTATAATACGATGACGGCAAGCTGGGGCGGAATCGGGTATATTTATGAACGTCCTTCGACTTTTATTTTTATCCGTGATACCCGATATACCTATCAGTTCCTGCAAAAAGAGGAGGGATTTACCCTTAGTTTCTTCCCGGAGCAGTATCGTGGCGCTTTAAGGGTATGCGGAACGAAATCCGGGAGGGATACGGACAAGGTGAAGGAAGCCGGTTTGACTCCTCTGGAAACCCCTTCGGGATTGATGAGTTTCGGCGAAGCCCGCATGATTATCGAGTGTAAAAAGATGCTGGTGCAGGAACTCGATTATGCCAACCTGACCGAGCCTTACAAGGCTAAGGTGATGGAAGAATCTTATGGCAGCGAGCCTTCGAAACATCAGTTGTTTATTTCCGAAATAACCCATGTATGGATTAAGAAATCCTTTTGAGACGGTGTGAAGGTGTTCCTTTAGTGCAGGCCTGCGTTTAGGCTGAACCGGCTATGGGGCAGGGAGAATGACGAGGGATAGAATAAGCGTCCGTATTATATAAAGACAAGCTGCCTGAGTTTACCGGGCAGTTTGTTTTATTTTAGATTTTCATCGGTTTGACTTAACCGATTGAGGAATAAATCTTTCGCAGAGTTTTTGAATTTTAGAAGCAATGATTTGGTAATCGTTTGTATTTCAGTGTTTTGCAGTGTAATGCTATCAAATAACTCGGTTGTAAGGATAAGCAATTTCTTTGGATTTCAATTATATATTTTTCCTTTTTATCTGATAAACTCCTTTTTTATGGAGGGAACGAATAAGGCAACACTTTTACGGGAAATACTACCCGAAGCGTAGCGGAGGTGTAGAGATTTTCCGTAAAACCCGTAGGGCTTGGTGTTGACGTTTCGTTCTTGGAATATACCTTTGTGTTCAGATAATAAAGGATTATCCGTTCTTCTTAAAGTATTTTGTAATCCGTTGTTATATTTTTGAGGGTTGTGCAACAGCTATCCTTGTTACATGGCGTTTTCATTGTTTTCATTTTAATTTCAATTTCTCTATTTTGTTTCCAATAGTAAACTCTTTCATTTCAAGTTCCAACGTTTCAAAATCTTCACGGAAAACTTTTTTGATAATCTCTCCCTCTTTCAATAAATATATTTCATCGCAGGTATCACTTAGAGTTGAAAATATATGCGAAGATATAATTACCGTTTTTCCTAATGCTTTTAGTTTATGGACAAGGTCAATAATAATTATATTGCTATGAATATCAACGCCATTGAAAGGCTCGTCAAGTATAAAATACTGATTTTCCTGTAGTAAAATAGCCAATAAAGCTAGTTTCTTTTTCATACCTGTTGAATAGGTTGAAGCATATTGATTTAAAGGTAAGTCAAAAATATTTTTATCCTCAATTTTTGATATTTCTTTTTTTCGAGCATTACATAATAACTGAATATATTCTTGTCCTGTGATTTTTGTAAAGAAGAACGGCTCAGTTAATAATAACCCCAAATAATTTTTCAACGGATTAAGTTTTGAGTTTATTTGTCCTTCGTAATTTTCCAATCCTGCAATACACCTAAACAACGTTGTTTTTCCTGCGCCATTTTCTCCTACAATTCCGTAAACACGTCCTTTATCAAATTGAATATTTATGTTTTTTAATATCTGTTTCGTGCCAAAACTTTTGGATAAATTTTGTATGCTTATCATTTCAAATATTCTTTTAGTTTATTTACTGATTGGCTTGCGAATAATGGAATAATTACAACAAGCATTGGTGGGAATAAGCCAATTGCATACATTATCGCTTGTGGTATACCTATTTCTTCGGGATATGCTGAATATTTTGCCAAAATAAAAGTCGTCAGATATAGAAACATTAAAAAAGTGCAAGCAAGTAAAACGCTAATGTGTTCAAAATAGAATACACTCAACAGAATGAGTATAGGCAGACATAAATAGAAAGAAAACAAAAGTGCGGTTTTGATTTTTATAAACAAGAATTTTGCAGGCGTACAACTGTATGACCAAACAAAATATTCATTTTCAGGTTTTAAGTAATAACTTAATGTTGTGAGAAATATAAGTCCTAATGCGAAAACACCAAGATTGAAATTATTTGCTTTTACGGCAATTATTGCAAGTCCGTATCCAATAAAAAACATAAAAAATGAATTTCTGAAACCGACCGTAAATTCAAACGGTTTTTTGTAAAAAGGTGTCGGAATTGTTATATTGTAAGTTGCTTTGAAACTCAACAGCGCCATTAAAACTGTGATTGCAACGAGAAAAATCGTCAAATAAAAATGTTGTTTGTATATGAGAAAAATAACAAAAGGCAGTATGACAATCAGATTTTCCAAAATCCGCACTTTTCTGTGCAGTTCATTTCCAAAACAAATTTTAAGAAAGTCATTTCGTCTTATTTCGCTCAATTTTGAGATAAAGAAAAGCGATGCAAAAGCATAAATGTATGGTGCATAAATAGATTTACTTGAAAGTAATAACACAGAAACTCCTACAAATACGAGCGAAATGAACAATGCCAGCAAATAACCAACTATCGGGCGAGAGTCGTCTGATAGTTTCCTTCTTATCATTAAATATTGTAACTTAAAATATTCTTTCATTTTGTTACCTTTTCTGTTAACACTGTTGCGCGTGAAATACCACCGACTCATATATACAGAGATGCCTTTTCTCTTCTCTGAAAGTGTGTATTATATATCGCTTCCAAAAATAATAAATATTTGATAACCAGCCATAATTATCGTTTAAAACCTTTGCCTTTATTTAGTTCCGGCTTTTCAGGGGGCTTATATCCCTCTTCCTTTCTTTTGTGTGGGTGGGGCAGGTTTAATATGCAGTCTTGCTGTTTGTCTCAGTTCTTGGTATTTCTGTTTGAACCAGTCGATGATATTCTGCCCATTGATATATCAACAATGGGCAGAATATCATACATGGACTGACGGAATTTGTCGGTACACTGTTAGACATGGATATCCGGGATTATTACAGTGCCTGTACGGATATGAAGCGCCGCAAAAACGAAAGTCGAACCTATTTTCTGGACAAGATGCAGGAACGGCTGAATAAACGGATGGACAGGGATGACGAGAAAGAGAAGAAGAGGAAATAGATGTTACTCCTATACTTTGTCACAAATTCATTATGCTTTTGTGGCAGAATTTATTTTAGTGTTGTGTAATTAATTGTCTATACAACCGAACGAGTTTGGAAAAAGAGAATGCATAAAATAGTGGTTTTGGTTTGGATTATATCTGATTTTTCATAAACCTCTTTTTTAATAGAGTTATCAAGAAAAACCTGTACGTCTTTAGGTCGGTAATAGGTTTTGTGTTTCACCATTGTATAGGCTATTTTACCTGTTTCACGTAGTGTTTGCAACGTCCGTTTGGTGACATCCAGAATTACACAAACTTCTTGACCATCCAGCCACTGTTCCAGGATAGCGTCTTTGCCATTATTGCGTATCTTATTGGCTTCATCTACTAATTTATTGAGTTTCTCGACCAGCGAATCAAATGAAGCTGCGTCTATCATTATAAATCCATATTGTTGTTTGTTTTTATGTGTTGTAAGCAAGTGTTTCTAACCTGTCATTACCAACACGAATTATTACTTTGTGATTAGTTCCAAGCCGACTTAAGTATGCTCGCCATGTCCGGCATGATACTACCATTCATCATTGGTCTCTGATTCTATGCGACCTTTTCATAGCTCCATTCTGCCGGAGGATATGCCTTGTGTGACATTACACAAATGACAGTTCCGTGCTATTTGCAAAATTACGGTTGACGATAGAACCTGTTTGTCATAAACGATGAAGGGGAATTTGATAACTATGCGGAGAATACATATCCTATTCTCCGCATAATACGCATGTTATATTACGTGAAAAAGCACCGCATTCTATGCGGAAATTATTGAGCGTTTCGAAATAAAGTAGTATCTTTACCGCAAAATAAGCGGTAAATATGTTTGTTCATCAAAAACAAGATTGGTCTGATTTTAAGTGGGACAACGATAAGATTGTCCCATTGCTTGGAAATGTTCGGCATCTCCAGGGGAAATTATTGGGACAGATGGAAAGCCTCGGCTTTTCATTGAAAGAAGAAGCAGTTCTCACGACGCTGACATTAGATGTCCTCAAATCAACTGAGATAGAAGGTGAAATTTTAAATAAAGATCAAGTTCGTTCTTCTATTGCCCGTAAATTGGGCATAACGGTTAATGGAATGGTGGCTTCTTCCTGGAATGTGGATGGAGTTGTAGAGATGATGCTTGATGCTACTCAACATTATGCTTTTCCTTTGACTAAAAAAAGACTATTGGGATGGCATGCCGCTCTTTTTTCAACTGGATATAGTGGAATGTACAAGATAGAAGTTGGGAAATACAGAACTGGGGACATGCAAGTTGTATCAGGTGCTATGGGCAAAGAAAAAATTCACTACGAAGCCCCCAAACCCGACCTTGTAGAAAGTGAAATGGTAAATTTCTTGGATTGGCTGAATAATGGTCACATATCAATTGATCCTGTATTAAAAGCCGCAATAGCTCACTTTTGGTTTATCACAATCCATCCTTTTGACGATGGGAATGGAAGAATTGCCCGCGCAATAACAGATATGTTGCTTGCCCGTAGCGATGATACTTCTCAAAGGTTTTATAGCGTGTCAAACCAAATTCTAGAGGAACGGAAAGTATATTATGATGTATTGGAGAAAACCCAACGGGGAGATGGGGATATCACGAATTGGTTGTTATGGTTTCTGTCTTGTCTCGAAAGAACCCTAACCAATACGGAGAAGATCTTAGAGTCAACCATTATAAAAGCTAAATTTTGGGAAAAGCATTTTCAAATCTCATTGAATGATAGGCAGAGGATTATGCTTAACAAGTTGCTCGATGGTTTTGATGGTAAGCTTACATCATCAAAATGGGCTAAAATTACCAAAACGTCTCCTGATACTGCTTTGAGAGATATTCAAGACTTGATCTCGAAGAGGATTCTACAGAAAGAGGCTCAGGGTGGGAGAAGTACTAATTATGAGTTACTTGGTATCTCAAATTAGTTTCTCTCTTAGAGTTTTAAATGAAAGTTAAAAAATCAACATAGTATGTTACAGAATAATCCAACTTTAAAAAGTTTAATAAATAGCCTTTGGAATACGCTTTGGAGCGGAGGAGTAGCTAATCCTTTGACAGCAATAGAGCAGATCACCTATTTATTATTTATGAAACGTTTAGATGAATTAGAGGTAGAACGTGAGGCTGCTACTGAATTTTCGCATGAAGGATATCGTAGTAAATTTACTGGCGAATATATTCCATATGTAGATCAGTCTGAGTATGTGATCAATGACAGTATGACCGATGAGGAAAAAGCTAGTATAATGAATGCTTATAATGAAGCTAAAAAACCTCGGCAGAAAGCAGAATTAAGGTGGGGGCAATTTAAAACAATTACACCTAAAGAAAAATTGCTCGAACATGTTAGATATAACGTGTTTCCATTTTTAAAAGGATTAAATGGAAGAACTTCTTCTTTCACAAAGTACATGGAGAACGCTGTTTTCATTATTGAAAAGCCAGCGTTGCTTCTTGAAGCTATTAATAAAATTGAAGAAATATATGTTGAGATAGAAAAAGACGCAAGCGAAAAAGGACATGCCTTTCAAGATATTCAAGGTGATGTATATGAAATGTTATTGAGTGAGATTGCTCAAGCTGGTAAGAATGGTCAATTCAGAACGCCTCGCCATATTATTAAATTAATGGCGGAATTAGTAAAGCCACAAGTTGGTGATAAAATAGCCGACCCTGCGTGTGGAACCGCAGGTTTCTTACTTGGGGCATATCAGTATATCCAAACAGAATGTACACGAAGAAAAGATGCCTCAAAACTCGAAATAGATGATGACGGGTTTGAGAAAGGTACTTTTTCGGCTATTCTTGATGAAGCAGTAAAAAATGAATTAGACAATAGTTTCTATGGGTTTGACATTGATGTCACCATGGTTAGACTGGCTTTGATGAATCTAATGATGCACGGTATTGATAATCCTCAAGTAGAGTATAAGGATACTTTAAGCAGTTCGTACAGCGAAGTTGGTGCTTATGATATCGTATTTGCAAACCCTCCTTTCACAGGTAAAATAGATAAAGGGGATGTGCACCCTGCATTAAGGGTTGATACTTCATCAAGTGAGTTGTTATTTCTTGACAGAATTTCCACGATGCTACGAAATGGAGGGAAAGCCGCGGTAATTATTCCCGAAGGAGTATTATTTGGCAGTCAAAAGGCACAAAAACAAATCCGAGAGATTTTACTAAAAGATTGCTGCCTCGAAGCTGTCATTTCATTGCCTAGTGGGGTTTTTAAACCCTACACAGGGGTTAAAACCGCAATATTACTCTTTACAAAAGTAGAGCAAAACAGTTCTCGATGGAATACAGAAAGAGTTTGGTTCTATGAACTTAACAGCGATGGTTATTCGTTAGATGATAACAGAAGACGCTTAAAAGGATATCCATTGCCTGAAGCAAAAAGCAAATATGAAAATAGGGAATATGACCTTCAAGAAGACAGAAAAACATATTTTTACGTGCAAATAGCAGAGATACAGGACAATGATCTAGATTTGAGCTATAACCGCTATAAAGAATATGTTTATGAGGAGCAAACATATGATCCTCCCAAGGAAATATTATCAAAACTTCTGGTGCTTGAGAAAGAAATATTAAGAGATATGGATGAATTGAATAGCTTGATAGGATGAAAATACAGAAACTTAAAGAGTTGTTCAAATTTGCTCCTAAATCTAAAATGAAAGCAGGAGATGGAGCAAATGAAGGAAATTTTCTTTTTTATACTTCGAGCTTAGTTGTGTCAAAAAGGACGGATAAGCCTCAATATTATGAAGAGGCTTTAATATTTGGCAATGGAGGTGGGGCAAGTATTCATTATTGCGATGAACCTTTCGCAACAACTTCACATTGCTATGTTGCTATTAGGAAAGTTGAACATATTAATACCAAATTTGTCTATTATTATTTTTTCCAAAATCTGCATCTTTTAGAAAAAGGCTTTAAGGGTGTTGGATTAAAAAATATATCTTACAAGTATATTGAAAATATCGATATACCGATATTCCCAATTGAAATCCAGAATAAAATAGTTTCTGTATTAGATAAGGCAAATGCGTTAATTTCGGGTAGAAAAGACTGTATTCAACTATTTGAAGATTTGCTTAGGGCTATTTTCTTAGATATGTTTCAGAATGATTTAATCGAATATAAACAGAGTAAGAAAACACTTGCCGATATTGCAACTATTGTTTCGGGACTAACTAAGGGGAGAAAAACCAAAAGTTCAACCTTAAGTGATGTGCCATATTTGCGTGTTGCCAATGCACAGGATGGTTATTTTGATCTTAGTGAGGTTAAAACGATCCAGGCTACCCCAGATGAAATTGAGAAGTATAATATTATCAAAGGAGATTTACTTATTACTGAAGGCGGTGATTGTGACAAATTAGGACGAGGTGCTGTATGGGAGTTTGAAGAAAATAAATATATATATCAGAATCATCTTTTTCGTCTTAGAATAAATAGTACTGATGATTATTCACCTTATTGGCTAACTCAGCTTCTAAGGAGTGAGTTCGGGAAATATTACTTCCTACGACAAGCAAAGCAAACTACTGGCATTGCAACAATTAATAAGCGACAAGTAAGTAATTTCCCTATCCCCAATAGTCCTTTTGAAAAACAGAAGGAATTTGAGGAACAATACATAGCAATACATAAAAGGAAGCAAAAGTTATCAATTTCTCTTAATGAAATATCTACCTTATTTAACTCAATCCTTCAAAAGGCATTTAATGGAGAGCTGAATTTCAACATTGATGCAGAGCTGGATGCTCTAATTAAGGTTGTTGATTTGGAAAAGAAAATAAATGACCTCTCAAAAATCACTTCAGATATAGCTTATTTACAAAGATTGATTGATAAAATAAATTATAATGAATTTGAGGATAGAGATTTATACAACAAAGCAAAGCATGCAATCTTTCAGCTATTAAAGGAAGGAGACAAGGTAGAGCAAGTCTATAATGAGAATAAAAATATTTCATTAGCATTAAAATGAAACTTATAAGTATAGAAATAGGAGAAAAATTTAGAAGCCTACATGCTGGACTCTATGTGGATTTTCATAGCTTATCAGAAGATAGTCTAAATGATATGCCGAAATTTCAGCCCTTTTGCTTCGCTGGATTAAATGGTAGTGGTAAATCAAATGTATTGGAGGCTATAGCTGCTATTTTCTACCATCTGGAAATGTGTGTTGCGAAATTTCAGCCTAAGAGTTTCGAAAAATATTTTCGTCGAGAGATATGTAGTCTTGATGCTTTTGTATTAAAATATCTGACATGTAGCCACAACAAAAAATATTATGTACCGGCTTTGGCTGATCTTGTTACGATATCTAAAAAGAAAGGAGAAGCTCCTGTAATGACTATCCAGGCCTATCCGTTCACTTCGGAACAACCTATTCGAGACATGTCTTTAATTCCGCCCGACAATCAGGAATTACCGGCGCCAGGAAAAGAATACTTGCCCGATATAGTAGTGGGGTATTCTTCTGGAGAAAATGAGATTTTAAGTCTGCCTTTCATAAAGAATAAGTTAGTCCATTTTGACGAATATAAGGAAGCTGTTATAAAGGACTATGCTTATTATGAGCCCGAAACAAGCTTAGTATATATTGACAGCGAGATGAGCCAGGCGGTTTTATTGTCTATCCTACTCTTTGAAAATGAGGAAACTTTAAAGCCAATAGAAAAAGAATTGCATATTAAGGGGTTGCGTAGTTTCCGAATGAATCTAAATCTTCATCGTTTATACCATGAGAAGGAAAAAAGAAAAGAATTTCCCATACTTCAGCAGTTGGAACCCCAATTAAGCAAACTCAAAAAATGTGCATCATCATGGTTCTCTAACTCTGATATTATGTGGCTAGATTTCTTTGTAGATGACAATACGAAGAAAGCATTTCGGGATAATTTCCACAGTTCACTAGATTTATTTCGACTTTTTCAGGTTTTATATGAGCTCAATTTGAGAATAGTAAAAGATTCTATCAAAGAAGAGGTTTATAGTTCTAAGGGATATTATACTGACGGAAAACTCCCGACAGGGAGTCCCGAGCAAAATGTGTTCTATTTTTTAGATTATCTCCTCATCAAAGAGGATAAAGAAACACAGAAATCAATAGAATTATTACTTCGGAATTTCTCCGATGGGGAACATCAGTTTTTACATACGATGGGAATTTGTCTTATGTTAAAAGAAAGAAGCTGTCTACTTCTACTTGATGAACCAGAGACACATTTTAACCCTGGATGGCGTGCAAAATTTATAAAAGTGCTAAATGATAGCATTAAGGCTGGAGGTGGAAATAATATGATGAAGGAGGTGCTTATTACATCTCATTCTCCATTTATTATTTCAGATTGTATGCCTAATAATGTTATATATTTCGAGAAAGACGAGGAAACAGGAAGAGTGTCAGCATTAAGTGCTGATAAACTTGGGTTTAAAACATACGGACGATCTGTGGATGATATTTCCCAAAGATTTTTTAAGTACGATTTGTCTATTGGTGAATACTCTAATAAAGAATTAGAGAATATTGACTTTGAGAATATAGATACCTTAGATGATGTTATGAACACTAAAAAAGCAATTCGTCATTTAGGAGATTCTATAGAGAAAGACCTTGTATTGGCACGTCTGAATCAATTATTGTCTAAATTTAAGAATTAAATATGCTTAGGTTTTATAAACCGTTAAAAAATCACGAAATATTTAAACTACACGAGATGCTTGAACATCTTGTGTGCAATGTTTGGTGTGAAGCTAATGGAGATGCTTGCAGTTCAAAAATTCATCCTGATTTTAAAGATATATATGACAATTATGATTGGTTAAAAACAAAAATCGATACTATATATGAAGCGTGTAAAAGCTTAAGTGTTGACGAGAGAGAGACAATTGTAAATGCTTTTTTCACAAATAATGAAATTGAGAAATTATGTAATGGTGATTTACTTCCGGTGCATTTAAATAAATTACCAGGAGTTGTAGAGCAGCAAATGAAGCCTCTTTTAATTGACTTTTATGAGATTTTGCTTGAAAGAAAAAAAGTTCCTGGGACAAAACAAGATTACTATCAAAAACTGATTCGGGAAAATGAGTTTCAATATTGTCCTTGTTGTGGATATATGACATTTGAGTCTACAGATTGCAAATATCGAGAGGCATTTGATCATTATTTGCCAAAATCGGATTATCCATTTGCTAGTGTAAACTTTAGCAATCTGGTTCCCCTTTGTTGTAAATGCAATTCTGACAGAAAGAAAGTTAAAGACCCGATTGAAAAGAAAGCTAAAGCATTTTATCCTTTCAGTAATGAGGAGCATCATATTGAAATCAATATTACAATTGATAAAGCCAAAGATCTAAGGAAACTTGATCGATCGGATTTGGCTATAGATATTATTGGAGACATGGATAAAGTAGCAACGTGGGATAGACTTTTCGACATAAAGGAGAGATATAATGATATAACTCGCAGCTTTACCAAGACTTTTCTCCAACGAATCAAAAGACGTCATAAAGATTTTTCTGAGGGAAAAGATAATTGGAGCTACACTGACTCGCTAAATAAAATAATAGAAGATTACGAATATGATCGTTTTGAGGATTGTAAGTTTCTAAAGATTCCATTAATGCAAGAATTAAAGAACTGCGCTTCATTGATTGAAGTATATGGCGATTAGTTAATTGCAAGAAAATTCTTCAATAGTTTATCTGGGGCCAACAATTTTCATATCTTTGTTCCGATAAGTCGTTCTTTGTGTAGTGTGAAAAATCAACGAATAAAATGAGACTGGCTCGTTTCTAAATCGTTACCTGTCGAATATTTTGCTATCACAATTCACTGTTTTTCAGACTCAAAGACAGATTACTATGTCTTGCAAGGTGATAGGTCAGCCGTGTCTTGATACCGCGTTTACCTATCTTTTTCAGTTTCTCGTTGCAACTGCTGTTGCTTGGAACAGGGAAAACACGGTTATCGCCTGTTAAGCCTTTGTATTTCTCGATTATCCGCTTGGGAACGTTCAACAGCCGGATGTTGGAATCGGTGTTGGTCTTTTGCTTACGGGTAATAATCCACAAATTACCATCAAAGAACGTTTGCAGGTTGTCGGTGGTAAGTTTTTTTACATCCGCATACGACAAGCCGGTGAAGCTAGAAAAGACGAAGAGGTCGCGCACCAGTTCGTATGTTTTGTTTTTCATTGGAGCTTCGATAAGCGTCTGTATTTCCTCTTCCGTAAGATACCCTCTGTCCACGCTTTCGGGACTGTTGATATATCCCGCGAAAGGATTGAACGGTAATAATCCGGTATTCCTTGCAATAGAGATTATATGCTTCAGGACAATCATATATCCCCACACGGTATTGGTACGGCATTTCTTCTCTTCCCGCAGGAAGTATTCGAAATCGTTGATAAAGGTTAGGTTCAATTCTTTAAGCGGTATATCCTCTCTGTGATAAGCAAGGGGAAGAAACTCCCGGATATGTTTGCAGATAGTACGATAGCGGGCGAAAGTACGCTGCGCCCGACTATAGCCTGCTTTCTTCTCAAATTCGGCGTTGTGCTGTTCGAATAGCTTCAACAATGTTTCCTGCTTTACCCCGATTCCGAGATAGGCGTTTTTCAGCTTGTCGGCGGTAACATAGCCATCCACCTGCATTAGTTCCTGATAACGGCGGTTCACATCTACACGGATACGGTCGATGGCGCAGTTGATTTTCTGCGTGCACTCTTTCCCTGTGCGCGGTTGTTCTTCACACTCCACAAGTGGAGCGGAACGTCCATTTTGCAGCTGAACTGTTTAATCTCGCCGTCCACTGTGATACGGCACATCAATGGCAAGTTTCCGTTGGGTTTCTCGCTACCTTTTTTCACGTAAAATAATACTTTGAATGTTGATCTCATAACTCAATGTTTTTTCTGGTTACAAAATTAGTTATCATTGAGTCACCGGACTGCATGAAAAACTACGCAATGCGCTGAATAAAAATCCATTAGTAAACAATTTGCATCGCTATTCAAGTAACGGGATAGTAACGAAACTCCTGCTGTGTTCTGCCTAAATATGCTTTTCTGCCTTTTGCATTATAAAGCAAAACAGAGCGTAACGAACGCTGTTACAGTTAATTCGCTACACTCTGCTTAAAAATGCTTTCTGCTTAGAAGTTTATTTTATGTTACCGGGAATCAGGGGTGCGGGTAAAAACTGTAAAGTATTCCGGCGAAGACGCTTCCGAAAAGCAGAAACAGCACGATGCCTATGGCAATGACGATCAGGTTTGCTTTAGCCCAGTTCGCTTTGCTGGGATTGCTGCTTGCGCTGAATGCCCAGATAAACAGCATGATGATATTGACTAAGGGGATACACATGATGATCAGGGTGAGAATCCAGTTGCCGAGGGTGACGGACGGATGAATGGTGGTGGTGGTTACTTTGCTTTCCATGGTGTTTGTTTTTTTGTTTGAAAGTTTATTTATCTTTGTTTTGTTTATATCGTTTTTATTCATGAAGGTTAATAAAGATAGTAGCGACGAGGAACTTTTACAGCAGTATCGTGAAAGCTGCAGGCCCGGATATCTGGAGGAGTTATACGAACGGTATATGCCTTTGGTTTACGGTGTTGCATTGAAGTATCTGAAGAATGTGGAGGATGCCCGCGATATGGTGATGCAGATTTACGAGGAGTTGAGCGGGAAATTGCTGCAACACGAGGTGAAGATTTTTAAAGGGTGGCTGTATGTTTGTGTCCGGAACAGTTGTCTGGCGGAGTTACGGAAACGGAAGGGAAGTTTTTTAGTGGAACTGGACGAGCAGTTTATGGATTTTTGCGATGATTTTCATCTTGATGATATAAGGGAGACCGAGGAGAAGGAAGAGGGGGTGCGGGAATGTCTGAAGGCTTTGCCGGAACGGCAGCGGATGTGTGTGGAGCGTTTTTTTATGGAAGAGTTTTCCTACCAGGATATTGTGGAAAAGCTGGGGTTTTCGTTGAAAATGGTGAAGAGCTTTATCCAGAACGGCAAGAGGAATCTGAAATTGTGCCTGGAACGTAAAGGGATCTGTCAATAGTCGGGATATGAAAGGTTTTGAATATATATGGCGTTATCTGCGGGGAGAGCGGAAAGGAAAGGCGGCAAACCGCCTGGAACGGGAGGCTTTGTCCGATCCGTTTTTATATGAGGCGCTGGAAGGCTTGGAGGAAGTCCAGGCAGATCATGAGCAGGTGATGAAGGAGTTGAGACGGGGATTACAGCCCGGAATGGGAGAG
>OJNL01001376.1_pt1 | contig 14059 bp, 8 predicted proteins | sample 1597581 | NCBI WGS metagenome assembly OJNL01 (sample SAMEA2452133, study PRJEB22498) | human gut metagenome | biome: human feces; feature: human gut; material: feces | place: Australia | collected 2012
ACTGGCTTGAAAACGTTCAGGACTGGGGTATCAGCCGTAACCGTTACTGGGGAACACCACTGAACATCTGGCAGTGTGAATGCGGACATATGCATTCCATCGGAAGCCGTCAGGAGTTATTCGAGATGAGTGGTGATGAGAGAGCCAAGACAGTAGAGCTTCACCGCCCATACATCGATGAGATCACACTGAAGTGTCCGGAGTGCGGTGGAGAAATGCATCGTGTACCGGAGGTTATTGACTGTTGGTTTGACTCAGGAGCAATGCCTTTTGCACAGCATCATTATCCATTTGAAAACAAAGAATTATTTGAGCAGCAGTTCCCTGCAAACTTTATCTCCGAGGCAGTAGACCAGACCCGTGGATGGTTCTACTCACTCCTTGCAGAATCCACACTGCTCTTCAACAAAGCACCATACAAGAACGTAATCGTTCTGGGACATGTTCAGGATGAGAACGGACAGAAGATGAGTAAGTCCAAAGGAAATGCAGTTGATCCATTCGATGCACTGAACAAATACGGCGCAGATGCCATCAGATGGTACTTCTACATCAACAGTGCTCCATGGCTTCCGAACCGTTTCCATGGCAAGGCAGTTGTGGAAGGACAGCGTAAATTCATGAGCACACTGTGGAATACTTACGCATTCTTCGTATTATATGCAGACATCGACAACTTCGACCCGACCAAATATGAACTGAACTATGACCAGCTTCCTGTTATGGACAAATGGCTCCTTAGCAGATTAAACACAACAGTTCAGGCAGTTGACAATGACCTGGCTAACTACAAAATCCCGGAAGCAGCAAGAGCACTCCAGGAATTCGTAGATGAGATGAGTAACTGGTATGTAAGAAGAAGCCGTGAACGTTTCTGGGCAAAGGGAATGGAGCAGGATAAGATCAATGCTTACATGACTCTGTACCATGCACTGGTAACCATCGCCAAGACAGCAGCTCCGATGATCCCGTTCATGACAGAAGACATCTATCAGAACCTGGTAAGAAGCGTGGACAAAGATGCTCCGGAGAGTATCCATCTCTGCGACTTCCCAACTGTAAACGAAGCATGGATCGACAAAGATCTGGAAGCAGACATGAAAGAGCTTCTGGAGATCGTAGTTCTGGGACGTGCCTGCAGAAATACAGCAAACATCAAGAACCGTCAGCCGATCGGAACCATGTATGTAAAAGCTGAGAAGAAAATGAGTGAATTCTACACTGACATCATCGCAGACGAACTGAATGTCAAAGAAGTAAAATTCGCAGATGATGTAGAATCCTTTATCTCCTACAGCTTCAAACCACAGCTTCGTACAGTAGGACCGAAATACGGTAAACTCCTTGGAGGAATCAGACAGGCTCTCACAGACATCAATGGAACAGCAGCAATGAACGAACTGAGAACCAACGGTGTCCTGAAACTGGATATCAACGGAAACGATGTAGAGCTTACAGAAGAAGACCTTCTTATTGAAACAGCACAGACAGAAGGCTATGTATCCGAATCTGACGGTGAAACATCCGTAGTCCTTGATACAAACCTGACACCTGAACTGATCGAAGAGGGATTCGTACGTGAGATCATCAGCAAGATCCAGACCATGCGTAAGGAAGCCGGCTTCGAAGTTATGGACAAGATCGTAGTATACGCTCACGGAAACGACAAGATCCAGGATGTCATGAAAGCACACGAAGATGAGATCAAGTCAGAAGTACTTGCAGACGAAATGGTACTTGGCGAGACCGATGGTTATGTGAAAGAGTGGAACATCAACAAAGAAGCAGTAACTATGGGTGTTAAGAAACTGTAATTGACAACATTCGGTCAACTACTGACAAGGTAATGATAAGTTACAGGTATTTCACAGAAAACCCGAGACATACCGCGCGAATTTATGCGATTAGCATAAATTCTGTGCATCGCGAAGCGTGTTGCTGTGAACGGAGTGAACAGTAACATCATCAATCCATATGGTTCTTTTTTTCGCATCATATTTTCTTGTAAAACAGACAGTATCGCGGTATAATATGGGTATATAATTTTAGCAGGCTAATCACTTGTTATGCTTGATAAAGGAGGCCGAAAATGAGTAAAAACAAGCACAAATTTCTTACATTTGCTGCTCTGATGACCGGCGCAACTGTTGCTGTTCATTTCATTAACCACACGATTGCTACTGCTGCACAATTAAAACAGATGCTCCACAGTTCTAATGACAATTACTTTGAATGGCGCTTTGGGAACATTTATTATACCAAAAAGGGAACTGGGTCACCGATTCTTTTGATTCATGACACTTTACCTGGAGCTTCCGGGTATGAATGGAGCAAAATTGAAGACGAACTGGCAATTGACCATACCGTATATACTGTTGATTTGTTAGGATGCGGACGTTCGGACAAATCCAGCATTACCTATACAAATTTTGTTTATGTTCAGATGATCAGTGATTTTATCAAAAAAATAATTGGTCAGAAAACAGATGTGATTGCAAGTGGTTTTTCAGGCTCTTTTGTTACTATGGCCTGTCACAATGAGAAAGAACTTTTTAACAAAATCATGCTGGTAAATCCGCCCAGCCTGACTCAATTAAAACAGATGCCAAACAGAAAGGACCGCCTGTTAAAAGCAGCTCTGGAAATTCCGATTTTCGGAACTCTGGTTTATCATATGATCGTATCACGTGATAATATAAATAATCTTTTTATCGAGAAGATGTATTATAATCCATTCCATGTGGATAATCAAATGGCAGATGCTTATTATGAAGCAGCTCATAAAGGTGGATATTATACCAGATTTTTGTACTCCAGTCTTGCAGCTAAGTATATAAATATAAATATCTGTCATGCACTTAAGGCACTGGATAACAGTATTTATATTGTTGAAGGTGAAACAGAGCCAAACGGAAAGGCTGTCACTGATGATTATTGTGCCTCCAACCCGGCTATTGAAGTTTCTGTTCTCAAAGAAACAAAACATCTTCCACATGTTGAAGCACCTGAAGCGTTTCTTGAACAGGTTAAAATCTTCTTTTAAGCCTTATATTTAAGCCAGAATGAGTCGACGAGTTGATTTTGAGACAGTTTTGAAGGATAAATTTTTTTATTTCAAGTCGGAAGAAGGCGACGTTGCGGTGACTACAGCAACCGAATTCGGACAAAATATACCGCAAAATGGGGCGTGCAGATTGTGGGAATGATTTTTCAAACACGCTCTAATACAACAAAAAATGAGGCAGGCATATGTAAGAAATTCTATATGCCTGCCTCACTCTTTTATAGATTCGTTTATTCTTTTACTCTTCTGTACTGTCCGTTTCCTGAGAATCTGTATTCTCCTCTTCGGATGTATCAGAATCGTTTGTTATGCCGGCTGTTTCAGATGTACTGTCATCGGACTCTTCTATGCTCTCACCTGGCATATCTGTTGAATCTGATTTAGTATCATCTGTTGTTGCTTCGTCTGAATCTGTCTTATCTGAACTGTCTTCTTCTGTTCCGACAACTGATTCAAATGCTGTGAACAGTTCTTTTACATTCATCTTATTTACGAGATATACTTTATTATCCACCACTGCCGCATAATAGTTTGTATCGTAGCTATAGTATGCAACTTCCTGTGTATCACCGTCTTCTTCTGTAAATATAGCTGTCAGTTCTGCATCACCGTCAGGTTCATATTTATCTGTCAGACGTTTCTGAGCCGTCATGTTGATCAGTTTATTGTAGAATGTTGTAAATGTTGTTTCATCCAGATCAGAACCATTCAGTTTATAGGTAACTGTTTCTGTATCGTTTCCATCATCATCTGTGGATGTTTCACGTGAAACATTTACTTTATAATCACTGCCCTGATAATTTACTTTGAGGCTTCCGAGGCTGTTTAAAGATACATAACTTACTGTCATATCCCAGAAGTCTTCTTCTGATTTATCAGTTAGCGCGGACAGAGTATCCGTTGACATCGTATAGACTTCATTGCTGTCATTTACCATGACATATCTGCTGCTGTCATCTGTTTCATTTCCAACAAGAATTGTAAGCTGCTTATCTGCCATCTTAGTTTCTTCTTCCGAAGAATCCTCATTGTCTGATGCACTGTCTGAGTTTTCTGATGTTTCATCTTCTGCTTCTTCACCGTCAGTATCTTCAGCCTCAGATGTTTCATCCGTAGTTTCACTTACACTTTCGTCTGATTCTGTATCCTGTTCAGCATCGTCACTGTTTTCTTCCACAGATGAAGCATCTTCATCTGCCGTCTCACCGGAAGCTGTCGTATCATCTTGTGTGTCTTCATCAGTGTCATCATCAGCAACTTCTTCCTGATAATCTACTGTGATTGTTGCATATGGTTTATCCAGACCATATTTGCTCTTGTCGTCACATTTATAATCTGCAAGTGAACTATATGCCATGCTTCCGAATGAAGATACCAAAGAACTTACGGTAGCTGAGTCTGCTTTTTCTTCATCCTCGCTGCCTTTTACTGACCAGGTACTTGTATCTTCGTCTTTTGATAATTCATAGGAATTATCGCCGTCTACAGAAATTTTTGTAATGGTATCTGTATTGGAAATTGCAGGGAAATCTTCCATCTGCGCATAATCATTCAATGATTTGGTAAACGGCTCTACGCAGGAAGAATCTATCAGGTATACTGTCTTCTCATCATCATCTTTTCTTACATAATACTGACTGGTGGAGGAATTTTCATCTCCCACATACAGTGTAGTTGTTATGTCATCGCCATCTTCCTCATCAGATTTTGTTACAATCTTAATCGTGTTTGACGGAGAGTCCAGACCATATTCTGAAAGATCATCTACGTCCTCCAGAACTCTGTCTGAATCGACAGATGCAATAGCAGATGCTGCACTGTCCAGAGTAGTCTGATTTACCGGAAAATCTGTTTCGTCTTTCTTTACCCAACTGTCATCATCTTTTTCAAATGTTGTCTCTGTATCATCAACCATAAAATCCAGAGATTTAATGTTATCTGTTGATGCAGTAAATACAGTTGTGCTTTCTTCAGAATCTTCTTCGGATTCTTTCTGCTCCTGATGGGCTACGTAGGTTTTTACACCTGCGTAAGCCCCGCAGCAGACACCAAGAACTACAACTGCAAGAACCATTTTTACAGTTTTATTCTTCATTTAAGCTTTTCTCCTCTTCATCCAAACTGCAAACCCTACAACAAGGAAGAATCCAGGAATCAGACCGATGGTGCAGATCTTCCAGAATGCAGCATCATAGTCTGTAAGTGTCAGATAAGATACAGACAGGCTCTTGGATGGGATAGATACGGTTGCACTGTCTTCTGTGTCTGTCATCCACTTCAGGGATTCGATGATCAGCTTCTCATTTCCGCCGGATACCATCTGATTTACCTGTGATTCCATCAGATTGGAAGTTGAATAGTATACGATCTGCGTTTCTTTGTCATCATCCAGAGTCTCTGTGATGCTTACTCCCAGATCAAATGGGCCAGCTTCGTCTCCGTCTTCTTTCTCCAGAGTATCACTGTTCAGATCTGTCTTGGAATATGCCTGGTCTGATGTGGTGAGGATACTGTTGATCGTTACGGTATCTCTTACATCATCCATTTTTTTGATTCCCTGTGCATATGGTACAAGTACATAATATCCTCCGGAAACAGTCTCAGAGCTTGCATCTGTGCTGTTTATAGTCGGAACCAGATAATATGGCATCTGCATTGCATAATGCTGATTATCACCTTCAAATACGATTCCAGCTTCTCTCTGAACACCATAGTTTTCCAGAACTGCATCAAAGTTTGGCAGGTCTTCTGTTGTATAATCAGAGAAAATCATCGCCTTTCCGCCATTTTCAAGATAATCAATAATAGCAGTCTTTTCATCTTCTGAAATATCTGTGGATGGAGAATCAATGAACAGGCAGTCTGCATCATCCGGAACACTTCCCTCTGTAAGAAGATTCAGAGACTGAATATCCATGTTTGCCTTCTCGATGTCTTCTTTGATAGTAGAATCCATCTCCTTCTCACCATGTCCCTCGAGTGTATAAAGGATCGGGAGATCTTCGGATGTTACATATCCGATCGCACTTGTGATCTGACCTTCACCGTCGAAACCGGTGGTCTGAGAGCTGTAGGTCTGATAATCAATTGTGCTCTCATAGATATTGTTGTAATCAATGACTTTATTTCTGTCGCCGCATACAACGATCAGACTGTTTGCAGAAAGATCATCACTTGTATATTCCGTTACAAATTTAGGATTTACTACAGGATCCTTCTGCTCTACTTTAATATGCTTGGATTCATCTTCATATTTCCTAAGCAGATTGGTAATATTCTCATCTTCAGAACCGCTCTGTGCAATCTGGTAAATTGTTACGTCCTTGTCCAGATCTTTCAGCATTGCTTTTGTATCATCACCAATACTGTAGAGTTTCTGGCTGCTGATATCAATTTCTGAATATTTGGACGGAATCGCATTTACGATCATGTTGAGCACTACAACTACTGCAATAAATATCACTGACATAACCATTGTGTAAGAGCCGTTTTTGATATGCTTCTTACTGATGGTGCCAATCAGTTTCTTTTTGTCAAATTTTTTATGGTTATTATTTTTCATCTTTTCTTTCAGTTTCATTTTCTTTCACCTCCCCACTAATTCCAGCGTCTCTTCAAAATAGACTGTGTTGTAAGGAACAGGCATACTGCGATCACAGAAAGAAAATATACAATTCCTTTTATATCAAAGATGTTACTTGTAAAATTATCAAAGTGTCCGCTCAGATTAAACACATCCAGGACTTTCTGAATACCGCCCTCAAAAATACTGGATTTTACTACATAAATAATAATCAGTGCCACTTCTCCGATCACACCGATCACTGCTGAGATCAGAATATTCTTGATCATGGTATAGATAATGATGGCTGCTGCCAGGATCAATAACCCAAATGTCACGCATGTCGACATAGATGTCTGAGAGAAGAATGAAGAAATACCATTCATCATGTAAAATGCAAATAAGAAAACAAATGTGAGTACCGCTGCAATTACCTGGCTCTCAGTTAATGCTGACATAAATACACCGATTGCAATATTTGCACATCCCAGGAGAAAGAATCCCAGGACTGCTGTATATGCAGATGCAAACTCTACTGTGCCAAACCTGGACATAATCAGCGGATAAGTACACATAACTGCCATCGGAACAGCAAATACAGTTACCAGTGCAAGATATTTACCTATTACAATACCGCTCACAGAAACCGGTGCTGTCAGAAGCAGCTGATCTGTTTTCTGTTTTCTTTCCTCTGCAAGTACACGCATAGTCAAAATCGGTACTCCGATCAGGAATGCAAAGGTAATTGCACTTAAGGTGTATTCAAATTTCGGATATGCTGCTGAAAGCTGATATGCTGAAAAATAAATACCTGTCAGTACAAGAATGAAAAAGATAAATAAATATCCTACCATGGATGTCAGGTAACTTTTCAGCTCTCTTTTATATATAGCTGTCATGGTTATTTCTCTCCCCCTTTATCATTATTCTGTTCTTCCGGTATTTCTGCTGATGTCTGTTTTACGTTTGTCTCGTTTGATTTACCGGCATCAGTATCTTTATCTTCAGGTGTATTTGGGACTTCGTCTGCAGATATTGGTTTATCGGATGCAGTAAGTTCAAGGAAGATTTCCTCCAGTGATACTTTCCTAGACTTCATCTCATAGATTGGGCTGTTAATCTCCGACATTTTGTAGAATACTTCTTCCCGAATGTCATTCTGCTCCTCTGTTGAAACTTTCACACTCCAGAGATTCTGTTTCTCATCTTTTTCCATTGTTACGCTGTTGACTCCCTCGATTCCCTCGAGAGCCTGCCTGATCTGTGTTTTTTCACCTTTAATAAGCATCTCCAGAGTATTGGATCCCTCTGCAAGTTTTCCAAGATTCTCAGGAGTATCGCTTGCTACCAGTTTTCCATGAGAAATGATCAGCACGTAATCGCATACCGCGCTTACTTCAGAAAGTATATGCGAGCTGAGAATAACGGTATGTTTCTTTTTTAATTCTTTAATTAAGGTTCGGATTTCAATAATCTGTTTAGGGTCAAGACCTACTGTCGGCTCATCCAGGATGATCACCTCCGGATACCCCATAATCGCCTCAGCAAGACCAACTCTCTGTCTGTAACCTTTTGACAGGTTCTTTATCAGACGGTTTCTCATGTCTGAAATCTTTACCATATCCATGACTTCTTCGATCATGTTTGCTTTTTTATCTTTTGGGATTTTCTTGAGATCTGCCACAAATTTCATGTATTCCAGGACAGTCATATCAAAATAGACCTGTGGCTGTTCAGGCAGATAACCGATACATTTCTTTGCCGCTTCCGGTTCTTCGAGGATATCGTGTCCGTCAATTTTGACGGTTCCTTCGGTGGATGCGATGTATCCGGTTATCATATTCATTGTAGTGGATTTTCCTGCACCGTTTGGTCCCAGAAATCCATAGATTTTGCCTTTCTCTATTTTAAAGGAAAGGTGGTCAACTGCCGTATGGTTACCATATCGTTTAACCAGATTGTTTACTTCAATCAATGTGTTCTCCTCCTCTTAATTTTTGCCAAAATAAAATATAGAAAATGTCCCCAGGTGAAACAGAGAATGGGGGAACCCGAGGACATCTCTATAAAAATAGTTTATGATGAAGTTGTGATGAAATTAGGATAAAAGTGTGATTATTCTGTGATGTTTGTTTGAAAAAAATAGCTGTCCCGAAATCTCGGCATTTTTTGCCAGAAGATTTCATGAGACAACTATACATAGATTTATTATGACAATGGTTCTTTTAATGGTGTTCCTGCTTTACGCGGATACTTTCCAGGTGTAGATTTTTTCTTATTTATAATGACAAGGGATCGGTCAATCTCGGAGTCCGGCAATTTAAAGTATGTGATGTCTTTCACCTGACCACCGAGGATATTGATTGCTTTCTCTGCTTCTTCTGCCTCTTCCTGTACAGTTCCTGATTTATAGGAAATGAAAGTTCCTCCTGTCTTTACATAAGGAAGACAATATTCTGACAGAGTTGCAAGGTTTGATACTGCCCTGGATACACAGAGATCATATTTCTCACGATACTCTTTATTTTTTGCATACTCTTCTGCTCTTCCATGAATCGCCTTAATCCCTTCTAATCCAAGAAGCTCAAAACTTTCCTCAAGGAAGTTTACCCTCTTTTTCAGAGAATCCAGCAGACATGCCTCCAGATGTGGAAAAGCAATTTTCAAAGGCACACCTGGAAATCCGGCACCTGTACCGATGTCCATAATTGTTTTTACTTTTGTCATATCAATGGCTTTTACACAGGCAAGACTGTCAAGAAAGTGCTTTGTAAGTACTTCCTCAAACTCAGTAATACCTGTCAGATTCATAACCTTATTTTTTTCTACCAGAAATTCATAAAACTGGATAAACTGATTTTTCTGCTTCTGGCTCAGCTCTATACCCAGTTCTCTGCATCCATTTTCCAATGTCGTCAGATTATACGGCATGTATTATTCTCCTTTTTCTACCTTTATTTATTATTTTTGTATATTTTACAGGGCTGTTTTATGTGCTTTTATGATTTTATCTGTTATTTATAGTCCGTTATTTTACTCTTTTATGTACTATTTTAATATTTTTTGCCAATTTCTTGTTTTTATAAGCACATTAAAGCGTATTATATTAATTATTTCGTACTGGAAAGATACACCAGTAAAACTGATATATCAGCAGGAGAAACTCCTGAAATTCGGGAAGCCTGTCCGATTGAAATCGGTCTGTATGCTTCCAGTTTCTGACGTGCTTCGATTCTCAGGCTTCCAACTTTCTCATAATCAAGATCTGTCGGGATTTTCTTTGCTTCCAGTTTCTTAAACTGTTCTACCTGTTTTAACTGTCTGCGGATATATCCATCATACTTGATGTTAATGTCAACCTGTTCCTGTACATCCCATGGCAGCTCCGGACGTTCTTTATCAAGTGGTTTGATTGCTTCATAAGAAAGTTCCGGACGGCGGATCAGTTCTGCCAGAGTGGTTCCGGATTTCAGCGGTGTGCTGTTATAGCTTTCCAGAAGGGTCTGAACCTCTTTGTTTGCTCCGATATTTGTATGTTCTACTCTGCTGATCTCTGTTTTTATCTGTTCTTCTTTCGTAAGGATTTTCTGATAATCCTCTTCACTGATGAGCCCTGCCTGATATCCCTTTTTACGAAGTCTCAGATCCGCATTATCCTGTCGGAGAAGTAATCTGTACTCCGCTCTGCTGGTCATCATTCTGTATGGCTCATGGTTTTCTTTTGTTACCAGATCATCAATAAGAACACCAATATAAGCCTCAGAACGGTCAAGAATCAGCTGTTCCTGACCTTTAACTTCCAGAGCAGCATTAATTCCTGCGATCAGTCCCTGCGCCGCTGCTTCTTCATACCCTGAGCTTCCGTTAAACTGACCGCCGCTGAACAGTCCTTTGATTTTCTTAAATTCCAGTGTAGGATATAACTGACGTGGATTAATACAGTCATATTCGATGGCATATGCATTTTTTACGATTTTTGCATGTTCCAGTCCCGGTACGGAATGATACATTTCTTCCTGCACATCTTCCGGCAGAGAACTGGACATTCCACCAATATACATCTCATTTGTATAGAGACCTTCCGGCTCAATAAATACCTGATGACGGTTCTTATCTGCAAAACGGACTACTTTATCTTCAATTGACGGGCAATAACGCGGACCGGTTCCTTCGATCATACCGGAATACAACGGAGAACGGTCAAGGTTTGCACGAATGATCTCATGAGTTTTCTCATTTGTATATGTCAGCCAGCAGGATTTCTGCTCTATCTGAACATCTTCCGGATTAGTTGAGAATGAAAATGGTACAACTCTCTCATCTCCAAACTGTTCCTCCATTTTGCTGTAGTCAATTGTATTTCCGGCAATACGGGCAGGTGTTCCTGTTTTAAAACGGAACATTTCAATTCCCAGCTCTTTCAGAGAATCAGTCAGATAGTTGGCTGCCTGCAGTCCGTTTGGTCCTGTATAATTACTTACATCACCGTAAATACATCTTGCTTTTAAATAAGTTCCTGTACAGAGGACCACAGCTTTACAGTTATAAGTTGCACCGGAATATGTTTTTACCCCTGTAATCTTTCCGTCCTCGACCAGAAGTTTTGTTACTTCTCCCTGTTTAATAGTCAGATTAGGTGTATTTTCAAGCGTTTTTCTCATTTCATTGCTGTATGCCTGTTTGTCAGCCTGCGCACGTAAGGAGTGCACTGCAGGTCCTTTGGAACAGTTAAGCATTTTGGACTGGATAAAGGTCTTGTCAATATTTTTTCCCATTTCACCGCCCAGGGCATCAAGCTCTCTTACCAGATGGCCTTTGGAACTGCCACCTACGTTCGGGTTACATGGCATTAATGCGATACTGTCTACACTTACAGTAAACATCACTGTATTCAGGCCCAGGCGCGCACCCGCAAGTGCTGCTTCACATCCGGCATGACCGGCACCGACTACAACAATATCATAATCTTCTACTAACGTTCTCATTTTGTCTCCTTTTATTTTACAACTGCTCATTCTATTCTTTCAAAAATCGCCGAAGGCGATTTTTTGATTTTTATTTACCCATGCAAAACTTGCTGAATATCTCATTTACCAGATCTTCACCAACAGACTCTCCGAGGATTTTACCCAGATTTTCATATGCATTCATAAGATCTATAGAAAAGAAATCTTCCGGCATTCCCCTTTCGATACTGTTTCTGACCAGATCAAGGCTTCTGTCAGCCTCTTCCAATGCTGCTTTATGACGGGCATTTGTAATATATACCTCATCATTAAAGGAAATCTCTCCTCCAAAAAACATATCTTTAATCTGTTCTTCCAGTTCTGTAATGCCTTTTTCTTCTTTTGCAGAAATCGGAATTACAGGATGTCCTGTTTTTTCTTTCAGGATTTCCGGCTGGATTTCCGGCTGAAGATCAGTTTTATTATACAGGATAATCGCCTTTTTTCCAGTAAGCATTTCCATGATTTCTTCATCATTTTCGTCAAGCGGAACAGAAGAATCCACTACATAAAGAATCAGATCTGCTTTCTGTGCCATTTCTCTGGCTCTGTCTACCCCTATTTTTTCCACAATATCCTTTGTTTCCCGGATTCCGGCTGTATCAATAATCTTCAGAGATATTCCATGAAGTGTGATATATTCCTCCAGAATGTCTCTGGTCGTTCCTGCAATATCTGTCACAATAGCCCGGTTTTCTCCGATCAGAAGATTTAACAGTGAGGATTTTCCGGCATTTGGTTTTCCGAGGATAACTGTCTGGATTCCCTCCTGGATCATCTTTCCGTCAGAAGAAGTTTTCAACAGGCGCTTCACTTCTTTCTGTTCATTATCCACAACTTCCAGAAGTTCCTGGGGATATCCATCCAGACTGATATGTTCCGGATCATCCAGTGCCGATTCTATATATGCAATGTGATAAATCAGCTTTTCTCTGATATCTCGGATTGCTTTCTGCACAGAACCTCTTAACTGATCCATGGAACTGCGAAGCGCATATTCATTTTTCGCCTGTATAACATCCATAACAGCCTCTGCCTGGGATAGATCCATCCGTCCGTTCAGGAAGGCACGTTTGGTAAATTCTCCTGGTTCTGCAATTTCGGCACCATTTTTCAGCACTGTATCCAAAACCCTCTGCATAGCATATACACCACCATGACAGTCTATTTCTACTGTATCTTCTCCTGTAAAAGTCCTCGGTGCATGCATGATCATTACCAGAACCTCATCAATCAGTTCCTCTCCATCATAAATATATCCATAATGAATGGTATGAGTCGGAACTTCTTTTATTTTTTTCTTCCCGCCTTTTGATCTGTAGATACGGGAAATCACATCCATGGCATTCTCGCCGCTGATACGGATGATTCCGATTCCGGACGCACTCATGGCTGTGGAAATTGCTGCGATTGTTGTTTCCATTTTTTTCTCCTCACTTGCCTGTTCTATAATAGTTCTGCCCCTGCGGAACAGTAGACTGTTACAATAATTCTGTCATCTTATATACATAACAGGAAAATCACACTGACTACTGTTATTTTTTTCTGCAAGTGTGTAATCTCTCTGGTATATATACAAGACTTTCCGTAAAATAAAAATGTTACTCCAGGCAAAAGTACACACGCAAAGTTACGTGCTATTCACGCTTTCACCTAGAATAACATTCTTTTTTCATATCTGCAATGAAGCAGTCATATTATTAATTTCTTTTTAATTTTACCACTACATGACGGTAAGGCTCTTCACCCTCACTGACTGTCTCAACGAATTTATTTCCCTGAAGAGCAGAATGGATAATTCTTCTCTCATAAGGATTCATTGGCTCAAGAATAACCGGCTTGCGGGTTTTTCTTACTTTATAAGCAATACCTCTTGCAAGGTTCTCAAGAGTTTCTTTACGGCGCTTGCGGTAATCTTCTGTATCAAGTTTTACACGAATGTAATTTGATTTACCTTTATTTACCACAAGACTCGTCAGATACTGAAGAGAATCCAGAGTCTGGCCTCTCTTGCCGATAAGGATTCCCATATCTTCGCCTTCAAAGTCAACTTCCAGACTTCCGTCCGTTGTGTTATATTCAGATGTAATCTCTACTTCTCCAAGATTCATGGACGCAAATACATCACGAAGGAATACCTTTGCTCTGTTTTCTACTTCTTTAATCTCTTCCGGATCTGTAAGGATCTCAACAGGCTTTACCGGTTTAGTCGTCTTTTCTCTGACTTGTTTCTCTTTTGGCTCTCTGAATTCTCTCGGCTGTTTTTCTTTTGCAGCCCTTTCCTTTACAGGTTTTGGCTGTCTTGGTTTCTCAGAAACAGCTTTCGGCTCTTTGATTTCTTTCTTTACCGGTTTTATAGCTTCCGTTTTCTTTTCTTCCTGAACCGGGGCTTCCTCTTTGAAGGAATCGAGTTTCACTGTCTCTACG
>OJNL01001383.1_pt1 | contig 14022 bp, 18 predicted proteins | sample 1597581 | NCBI WGS metagenome assembly OJNL01 (sample SAMEA2452133, study PRJEB22498) | human gut metagenome | biome: human feces; feature: human gut; material: feces | place: Australia | collected 2012
CAGTGGATTGGCGGTGGGTTCATAGCATAGCATAGTTTAGCATGATAAAGCATTAAAGATGATGTAAGTTTATTGCATAAAAATAGACGGTACAAATTAATGCACCGTCTATTGAATAATTTTTAATACCTTTTAAACACTTTTATATTAATAGTAAATGTCTGGTCTGATACAATTTCATCAGCAAGTGGGCAATAAACTGTCGGTGTTAGATTTACAGCATTAGTACCTGCATAATTTGTCATTGTACAACCGACAACTAACGGTATTTGTAGATATCCAGTTAGCATACTATTCCACACATCAATTTGACATTCGTAATTTGGCATATCGTTGAAATTATAATTTAGTGTTGTAACAATATTATCCCACCAATAAGGTGTACCATTACCAATCGTAAAAGTTTTATTTGTAGAATATACCAATTCTGCACCTATCTTTTTCCAATTACTCCATTGAGCGCCTTGCTTTTCTCTTGTATAACTAGAAACACCAGTACCAGCATTTATAATTTCTTGAATTATTTCATCGCTATTTGTACCAATGTTATTTGCTGTTACTCTGATATAAAACGAACCGTATTGTAAAGCCGTTGATGGTAATCCACCGATTGTAACACCACTTTCACTACTAATAGTATATATTCCTGTTTCCGTTAAATCGTTTAATTGTGTGTTTGTGAGTATTTCTTTGTATTGGTAATCAAGAGTTGTTGGACTCCATGATTTCCATGTTGTCCCAACTTTACATCTACTCCATGTTTTACCAATGTATTGCGGATTGATTGCTTTACTACCGATTTTTGTTACCCTTTCAACATTTACAACTGTACCACCAGCGTACGATATATCATTTGTAATTAATGCAATATCACCAACTTTAAATCCGCTAGGCGCATTTAGCCATTTATCATAATCTTGAAATGTAGCAATCCACATATCACCATTTGCAACCTCTGTACTTGTGTAAAAATAAGTGTTGAAATCAATTGTTGTATCTTTTGGAATATTTGTTACTGAAATATTTGATTTATACCAATTATCCCATTGTTGAATGTCAGATTGAGACCTGTAATACACATTTCCATTAGAAATATATAGGTTCTGTTGCAAAGGGTTATATACACTTGTGTCTGCTGAATGACCGACAATACACCAAAAATTATAACCTGCACCAACACTACCTGGAAAATTAAGAAATTCACTATTTGTAGTTCCAAAATAAATCCCTGTTTCTGTCCAGTTATTTATATCACCAATTGTTTCACTTGTTCCGCTATTATATAATTGGTCTACATCAAAAACTTTGTTTACATTGTTAGCAACACTGGATTCAACCATTGCAGGAACATTTGCCACAAGCCATGGTTGGGTTATTGCATTAACTTGTGTTGTCACAGTATTAGGAATTTCGTTTACAACCTCTTGCATAGCATTAATATCGTTGTTTACTCTGGTTTCAAATTGTTCTTGTTGTGTTGTTATTGTTTGTTTGAATGTAGCAATATCATTATTAATAGCTGTTTCAAACTCTTCAACAATATTGCGTATATCAGTTTCAAAAGAGTTAATGTTATTAGTTACATTTTCTTTAAATGAATTAATATCATCAGTAACTTGTGTAACAAAAGCATTGATTTGATTTGTTGTTTCTCCCTCAAATGTGTTAATTTCATTTGTGACAGCTTGACCGAATGTGTTGTAATCTTCAATTAATTTGTTTATTTCTTCTTCAAGTTTATTAATCTTTTCTACATAAGATAAACTCTCATCAAACACACAAGGTAAAACCCTTTGTGTCCAATAGTGAATATTAGGTACTTTTGTAAAATCAATCATTTTAATACACTCCTTACCAAATTCCTAAAAATAGTTCGTCTAAATCGTCAATAATCATCATGTCAATATTTAAAAATGTTTCACGATACATATTTAATAATTCGCTTTCGCTTGCAGTACCATTATTTCCTTTTCTTGTTAATGTAGTGTCCTCATCTAAATTCCTTTCGTCTGTACTTGTTCCGCTTGTTGTAGATTCTGTTTGCGATGTATTTGTTCCTGTATTTGTATTTTTATCTTGACCGTCATCTACTGTCGCACTAGTTAAATATTTATCGTTTAATATTTCATTAGGTGTAGTTTGTGCTTGTGCAATATCGGAGAACTTACTTATTTTTCCATAATCTGTTGTATCTGTACTATTGAAATTATTTGTATTATTACCTGTTCCAGACGTGCTAGAAGTTCCCTCACCAGTAGTTTTTGATTTTCTACTAAACACTTCTTCCAAATCAATAGTGGATAATGGGTCTATTTTTAGTTTAGAAGATTCATACATTTGATTGTAGTATGGCATTATTTCATTCATCTTTTGGTTTAATCTGTTCTTAAATAATGCTTCTGTTTCAAACCCTATTTCACGAAAATAATAATGTTGAATTATTTTGTTATTCAATTGTTCTCTGTATGATTCATCAAATATAGGATAATCTTTTAAGCCTAAATCATAGTTACCCTCAATTAAATACCTAAGTTCAATCGTATATCTGCTCATTTTGAATCACCTCGGCATTATATTCAACTGGCTTTTGTCTTAGTTCAACATCTATGTTTGTTCCATATAGTTTGTTGAATTTTTCGCAAGCCTGTTTACGGCACAACAAACCTGTATCACCACATAATTGTACCAACTGATTATTTGCGTTTACTTCATCTGTAATTAGTCTTTCCCGTTTGTCTGTATTAGCATTGTTGATACCATACCTTGTCAAAAATTCATCTAGAACTTTGTTAAACAGTAATGTCATGTCATTACCGATAAACGGTGCGTCTGTTTTCAATACTTTAAATTCAGTGTCATTGAACGTGTCTTTATATCCGTATATAGCAGGTTCGTTACCATCATATTGCATATAAATATTTTTTAATGTCAACTTTTTATTGTCAGGACACAACATTAGCAATGGTGTTTTTTGTACTCTAGTATTTACATCTATGGTTCTTCTGATATCGTATAGCCTAAGAGCATACTCACAGACAATCCCTAAATCTGGCATTTTGGTATAATTGTTGTAAATCAGTGCAACATCTTGTAGTTTATATGTTTTGTGATAGTCAAGAGAATATGCGTTTATTTCTTCTGGCTCTTGATAGATATTTAATGTATTCGATTCGGAATATCTTAAATTCAGCATTCCATACAAATCATCATTTACAAATACTGCTTTTCCATCTTCGAACAAACACAATTCTATGAAACGTTCGTTCATTGATTCGGGTAAATTTTTCCATTCATACCTAGACAATAGCAAATTTGCAAGATATGAATAGTACATCATAAAAGCTGTGTTGTTTTTATACCCACACAAATTAGTATCCCATGGTTTACGTTTTCCCATATTATCACCACCTATTTTTTATCGCTAGTATTATATTCGTATGCTGAATAATTTAAAAATGTTGATGTATCATGCCATATTCTAACTCCACTATTGAATATATTTTTTATTGTATCCATATCGTCCTCTGGCACATCACCATCAATAACAACTTGTGATGTTTCAATATAATCAAAATTAGAACGATTATTATAGTTAACAGCTTTAAAATCATTTATGGCATAACCGAATTTATCAAAATAGTTATCTATTTGTTTGAATTGTTCGAAACATACTCTTTGAAACATTACACTAAAATTTAATTTTTGATTCATTTGTAAAATATTATTTGCGTTATAATTTCCTGCTGATAAATTTGGCTGTAATTCCATATCAGCTTTTTTTGCGTAAAAACTCCATATTTGTTCTCCGGTTGATACAAGGTTATTTACAGTGTTATTAATTTGCGTTCCTAGTGAAGCAATTCTATTTCCGATAGCCCCACCAATGGCATTAAATTGTCCTTGTGTCGTTCTAGCACTATCAATTTGCGTACCTGCTCCTGCATAATTTCCTGCTCCACCTGTTAATGATGAAACCATGTTATTAAAATTGTTAACCCCTGCATTAATTATAGGTGTTAATTGTTGATATTTTAATGTATTTTGATTTAATGCTAACCACCTACTATATGTATCTGTATACCAAGGCAACATAGGATAATTTGTTAATGAAAGTCCGTTTACATAATCACCCTCTCTATAATTGGAAGGGTGACAATATGATGTGACAGGTTGTAAAACAGTATTCCTTACATCAAAAACAATGTCCTCACCCTCTGTTGGTGTTCCGTCAAAAAATTCTTGCCTAAATGTTAAACTGCTTCCACTATTATTAGTTAATATTACCTTAGTGAATGGAAATGTATACATTTTATTATTTCTAGCATAATGATTAACAGTCGTTCCATGTGTTCCAATGTTTATTTTATTCATTTTTGGTATTCTATATCTAATCCAATTGGTTTCCCAAACATCACTAACTGATACATTCGGGGATACCCCCAAAGGTGTACCCTCTTTAAAGTTAAATGTACCACTTGTCTGGTCGTAAAAACATTCTATTGGGCAAGTAAAAATATTTACAATTGATTCGGATTTACCGCTTTCATTAATAAATTTTGATAAAAAATTAAAAAATGTATTCGTAGAAATGAATGGGATATATGCTAACGTGCCTTGTACTTCATCAATTAAACATTTAGGCGGTTTTCTCCATACTCCGCTATCTCCGTCAGGATATTCTGTACAACAAACTATTATAGCTAACGATTTATCAGACGAATGATATTTAACTAAATCATTTCTTAATAATTTTTCTTCAACATATTTTAAATTTGTAAATCCCTCTGGTTGCAAATTTGCTCCAATTGTGTCATCTACTTTAGGTATATGCTGACGTACTATAAATGATTCGTGAAAGTTTAACGCACTTTCCCATGTTTGCCACACATCTGTACTGAATCTAATTTCTGTTACATTTGCGTTTATATATTCTAGTGAATCAACAAAAGCATAGAACCATTTACTACTAAAATGGTCGTTTCTATACATCATATAATTAACATTATATAGTGAATCTTTGCTTTTATTAACTCTAATTGCTCCGCTCCCCTTAACGTAACTATACCCGTTAACGTCTGTTAAGTTGTAAACAGTTTTACTAATAAAGTAATTTGCTCTAGCTTCATCATTATTTTTAAAACTTAACACGTTGGTATAATCACTAAAAGGAACGGAACATAACCGCACCTTTGAATCTGGTGTAAAAGTCATGTTCCGTATCTCCTTTCATAAACTATTCAGCAGGTTTGAATAAAACAGCGTTTGCAAATGGACTATATCCATAAGTTTGCCATACATGGAAGAAGTGTTTTGCACTCATGTTAGCAGGATTTACGAATGTATTGAAATACTTTGTTTTATCCCAAATTTTAATAAATGCCGAATCACACAACATTGCATATGCAGTTATTGGTTTTTCTTCTGTTCCACCAAAATCATCGACAACAATTGTTCTACCCATAAATTCAACTTTAGACAGATTAAAAGCGGTTGCCAAACTATCTACATCAATACTTGCCATTACTTCAGGGGTTGCAATCAAAACTTGTTGCTCTTTAGGTGTAAAGGTTTTGAATTTTTTAGTATCGCTTGTTGCCATTTTGTTATAAGCATTATATTCAGTAGAGAAAAAAGTAAATTTATCTGATAATGTTTTGACAGCCTTAACAAATGCATTTGCAGTTGCGGAATCAGTAGGCATTGCAAGATTTGTTGTAGTTAAATGTCCGTCATTAATAGCAGTTGAAATAGTACCCTTTGTCCATTCGTACTCTGCAACTTCATTAGAGCGATAAAGGTTATCAACAATTCTGCTAACAAGCGTACCAAAGTTATCCCAACTAGAAAATGCCATTTGCAATTCACTTTCAATATTTGTAACTTCAAAATCTTTTTGACGATTTACCCTATAATAAGCAACTTTCAAATCTGGTGCTTCATTTGTCAAAAGTCTACTACCGCTTACATCGTAATCTTTTTCTGTCTGCAAATTAATAGCAATCTCTCTCACATCACTACCTAAAATAGAATCACCACGTTTGAACATTGAAAGTGGGTTTTTATAACTTCTGTATTCAACATAAGTCATTCCAATTAGGTTAAATAAAGTAGTGTAAAAAGCATTAGCCAATTCACTCCACTGCAAAATCGGTTTTCCTACATCTTGAATATTAGTTGCGGTTGCTTGTGGAATACTCGCCCTTAAAGTTGGTGACATATTCTCTACTACTGTATTTACTACTTCTGCTCCATTTTCTAAATTAACTCCCATAAAAAATCACTCCTAATCAAATTTAATAAAATCTTTAATATTTCTAGGTTTATCTTCTTCGGGTTCTGGTTCTGGTTCTTTTTCAAATCTAGAAACAAACCCTTTTGACAATAGCAAATTGCTATTAGCATCTTTTAATTTTGAATTATAGTCTTGCAAATCCTTTATTTGTTGCTCTTGTTGTGTGTTTACTCCTTGTAACGATTTTACACTTGTCATTAAATCATTTAGTTCAACACTTATGTTTTCGTTGTTTGTAGTCTTTTCTGCAATGGTTTGGAATAATTCGTCGATTGTCATTACTTAATCACCTCTAAATATTTTTTATCAATTGCACTTGTGGTTATTCCATCTCTGCCTATTACGATACGGTTCTTTCTAATTTTCCCAATACTTAATACTTCGTAGTATTCATAGTATTGTTTGAATTTTTTATTTGTACCATATATAATAGGTTTAATAACCTTGACAATTGACCCGACTTTTAATTCTTTGCTTATTCCATACATCTTTCCGATAATATTGGGATAGTCTTTATAAGCATAATTGTAATCCAAATTTTCGTTTCTGTCAACTTTAAATTGTCGCATACCATGCGGAATAATTTTTTGTAAATCTTCATCTTTTTTCTTTGTCCAATCTGCAAGCCATTTGTCAAAGCGTGTTAATCTTTGCAAATCTAATTTAGATTTAAAATAGCTTGTGCTTGCATAAATAACAGCATAATATCCTGCTTTTTCTATTTTATCACAAAATGCAATACAAATATCAGTACGCTGTGCAATCGTTAGCTTGTCAAGTTTTTTATCCTCAATATCAAAAGCAATAGGATACATTGGTCTATGCCCTTGATTTGATATTTTGTCAACAATTGATAAACAAAAATCTGCTTCTGCTTCTGCCATTTTAGTATCAAGAGCATATGTATAATGATAAAATCCAAACGGTATTTTTGCCTTGATACATTTTTTGGCATTGTTATAAACTTGTTTGTCTTCTTGCTTGTCCTTGTTAATGCTTCCATAACCTGTCCGAATCATAACAAATTCAAAATCGTCTAATCGACTACTCTTGAAATCTCCGTTATGTTCGGATAAATCAATCCCCAATCTTTGCATTTTCATCTTCCTCTTTTCCTTTTAATATATCAATAGCATTTGTGATAACTTTAGGAATTTTTACACCGATTAATCCTAAGTTTTCAATAATGCTAATGACTTCGTTTGTAATGAATGAAATTATAACAACATTTCTAATATAATTTGTTTTTAACGCATAGTCTAACATATTAGCGACTATCACACAAATTATAATACAAACTTTTTTAATCAAACCTTTGAATCCAATTTCAGATGATAAACCACCCGATTCTGTTTTCTTTGATTTTTTAAATACACCTGATAATATTAATCCTGTTATGTAATCAGTACACATAAATATTAATAGAATTATGAAAGGCATTGTTATGTCACCTACCAGATATAAAATTGCACTGCTTACACAAGCACAACAAAAACAAAAAATATCTTTCATCTTATCAACTCCTGTACATCAATCGGACAAAATCCTTTATTAGCTTGTTTACAATAAATACAATATTCTGCAATTCTTCTACTAGTTGTTAATGGTAATTCAAATATTTTATGAATGAAAGTTCCTACTTCCTTTATTGTGAATCCCATTTCATAATAATGATTAGAATAATTATACATTCTTCTGTTTATTACCATTTTGATATCACACTTTCATAAACTTTTTTAATTTGCAAATCTTCAAAGTAAACTCTACCATAACGATACATTTTTCCTAAATTTTCAAGCTGAAATATTCCACGCACATTTTTAGTAAAAATTGTTGCGCCTTTTAAGTCTGTATTACTTAATGCGAATTTAATTGAATTTGTTCCATTACAACTATATTTATTTGTTATAAAATAATAACCACTTTCGTTATCAAACCAAACACCTACTTGTAACCCGTCAAGAATCATATCAAACTTGTATCTAGCATTTGAAGTTTTTTCTGCAATAAAATCATAGCTATCTAATTTAAACTGATTATCTAAAGCAAAGTTTCCGTAATTCGTTTTAGATAATAGTTGACCCGAACGTGTTTGTTTTATCTGCTCCCGATATTTAACGCTGTTTGTTTTCATTGCTATAATATCCTCATTTTTCCATATATTTCCCTCATCAAAATTTATGCCAAAATAAGTGAAATACGGATTAATTACAGAATAAGCATTACTTATAAAAATTACCTTAACACCTCTAAACCTGTCAACGGTACACCAAAAATGTAAAAAATAATCTTCAACTTCATTATTTAAATAATGATATGTTCCCTCTTTCATGGTAAATTCATCAAATATAATTGTACCCACTTTAGGTGTGGCAACACTAGCTTGTACAACAGATTGAGTTAAGGCATGAGCAAATCCCATATACTTACCATTCATATAAAAACATTTATTCTTTTCTGTTATTTCCCATTTTGGGTTATTTATTTTCAACGGTTCAAACAGAGAATTTACTTTTTTTATCTCTGTTTTAAATCTTCTCAAATATATAAATTCCTCACCATATTTCAAATAACGTTTTACAACGTATTCTAATGCACCATAAGTTTTTCCGTTTCCACGTTCACCAACAATAAAGTTAAATAATTTGTTGTGTGATAAAACATCATTTATATTAAAATATTCCATTTTACAAGATTGGGAAAAGTCAATGATATCTAGTACCACCTAGACAATCCATGTTGGCGGTTCTTCACCGTGGTTTCCAACATTGATATATCATGACTTTTTCCCTTTCTCTCCTTTCATTATACTCCTTTTGTTTGAGTTTGTCAACATGAATTTTACTTCACTTTCCTTTAATAGTAAAGTCTGTGGTTTTTAATATCACACCACCCTTGACTTGCTTCGGTTGTAATTTTCCTGAATATACACTACCTATGTTAAACTTTTTGATTGTGAATGACTTTTTTGCTGATTTTGGCAATCCTGCAACTGTTATATTACGTTCTAACTTATTACTGTTAGGTTCTGTTCCATAATCAACATAACATTTTTGACGTAAATATTTACAATATCGTATGTTAAATTCATGCTTCCAAAAACCTAGTTTTGCATTGTCTAACGGTATAAAATCAGGTATAGCACCAATTGCGTGTATGCTATCAGTATCACTGTAGATGTATTTTCCTGTTTCGTGAATTTTCTGAGCCATTCTTATAGTTTCATTTCTTGCCCATGCTGTGATAAATACAGCACATGGAATATAAACAGGTTTCCGTTCTTCTTCCTCTAACTTTTCAAATTTTAATATTCCGTTTTCTAATACTGGTTTTTTACTTCTTCCTTTTGGTGATGTTCCAAACTTTCCGTATAATGAATTTAACAAAAGTTTAGCTATTAGTGTCATTCCTTTGTTTCCTTGTAGCTTACTTTCTACCTTAACCTTACTCCATTTGTTTATATATTTATCAAACATACCTTTTTGTGCTCTGAACTTCCAACCGTCTATAAACTCAATATTATAAACATCGTAATGTTCATAAAACAAACACAAATCAACATTTGTCAAATATAAATCAGGATATTCAAAACCACTATCGGTTATGTATTCATTAGCTATAAATGATAAATTATTTTTTAATTGTATTGTAGGTATATGGCCTTTCTTTACAGTAAATTGTGCCCTTAAATGCTGAATGTATAATGGATAATATTTATCGTGTTTATATTGTCCTTGAAAAAATACTGGTTGTGAATACGGCAAAGGCTTCATTAACATAACACTAGGATAAAGACTGTTATAATCTATAACAAAACCATCTTCTTTTATCAATTTGCCTGCAAATTTTGGATTTAAATATGTAAAACCACCTCTATATGCCTTTCTTATATCTGAATCAATTGCAACATCTAACTCTGGAAAAAATTGTCTGAAATGTTTTTCACCGCCTATAATCTGTTTATAATTATAAAGTGCATTACTGCCTTGTGTCATTTTCTTTAAATTTTGTTCAAAGAAATAATCTAAAGCTGTTGCAACTATCTTTATATCGTTTAATAAATAACTTTTTTCTTGTTCTGTCATTATATGGTTTTTACTTCTATATTCGTTATAGTCTATTTCTTCTTTTTGAAATGGCATTCCGAAAGATTTTGCTATTTGTTCTACTGTCAAATTAATTATTTTTAAACTATCGTAAATATCAACCTTTACTTTTTTGTTGACATAAAATGATATGTTGTAGTATTTTATATCTTCTGATATCATAGTGGTAAACGTATTCATTTTTAAATCTTGTTTTCCTTTTACCCATGTGTAACCATTTGATAATAGATAATTTAAAATAAAACTACCGTCAAATTTGAGATTGTGAAAATATATTTTTGAATTTTCTTTTAATGTCTTTAAATGTTCAAAAAAGGACTCTATGCTATTACCAAAATTTGCAAATGTATATGGTATATCACATATTCCCCATGCCCATACTCTACAATCATTTTCGTCTGTTATAGTTTCAAAGTCAGCACTAAACAACATCAACCCCAAATCCTTTGACTAGTTCTACAAGTTCAGTTAGTCTTTCACGTTGTTGCAAAACTGTATAATTTTCGTTTAAAATTAAGTGTAAATCTTCACCAATATTTCTTAGAAAATCAATAAATTTTTCCACTGGAATTTTTGAAATAACGTCTTTTAAATCTATTGTTTGTATATTTCCATATTCATCTATGTATTCACTACCTACTTGGTATAATGATTTTATAAAATTATCTTTATATAAATTGTTTCTGTATTTACTATAACTAGGAAAACTCCTAAATTGTACAGATTTTAACATTTTTCTAAAATCTGTTACTTTATCATATTCATTATATTTTTTATTAATCGGACGTAATTCGTTTCCAATATTTCCACCCATTTGAGCATATGAAAATTCAGTTCCTTTGAATGGTGTTTTTAACATAATGTCTAATTCTTTTAATTTTAATTTATTTACAATTTTTACATCTTTGTTATATTCATCTATCGCCCATTTATTTAAAGTTAATCCAGATTTAGTTTTTATCGGTTTAATATTTTCGTTTATAAATAATTTATCTATTGATAATGTTAATTTTTTTAAATCTTTATCAGTTAATATTACATCTTTTAATTCACTAGTTTTTAGTGTATCTTTATATAAATTTTTTAGTTCGGGATATTTATTTTTTATTCTTCTGATTTTTTCATTATATCTTTTAACTTGTTTATTGATTTCATTTGAAAATTGATTATATTCTCTGTGTCTTTTCGGCATAGAATCACCCCACAACACTCTATTTTAAAATCATTAACAATTTTTGAATACAACAATAAATATGCCATTTCATCAGTTATATTCAAACCGTAAATTTTTTTATAACGATATTTCAAATTGTATATTACTTTTTTATTGTCTACTTTTTGCTTAAAATAAATTAGTTGTTGAGGGTTTGAAAAATAAAATTTTAAATCATTACTAAATTGATAACTGAAATTATCCATATAATCACCTAATTTTAAAGGCGGACAGCGATTCAATGTCCGCCTTATATTATACTGTATCAAACACAAGATATAAGTAATTATTTTATTTTACAACTGGTTCAAAAGTCAAAATGCTTCTATCACCTTTTGTAATTTGTTTTACTTTAAATTTAATCGGTTTTTCCCAGTCATGGGGATTGCCTAACAATTCAACAATTCTTTTTACAGCTGTGAAAACTCCGAACGAAACGGCAACATAACTTTCTCCCTTGTCGTCAACTATAATAGTTCTTGGGCAGGTTTGGTAAATATCTTTACCGTTTTCGTCTTTTTCGTCCTGCAAAACGTTTACAGTTTCGATATAAATATCTTTAATTGTAATTTCCATATTTACGAAATCTTTGATTCGGTGGTCTGGTGTATTCGTTGCTTTTAAAACTTTAAGTCTATCTTCCATAGAATCCATTTTAAAAGATGATACCAACATTTGTGAACCGTTATCCAATACATTTTCTTTGATTTGCAATTCGTTACTCATTTTAATACACTCCTTTTAATTATTCGACAACATGAGAATTTGCAATAAATTCATCAAGCGTCATTTCCCTTTTTTCTTTAACTTCCTCGGTTTTCATGACTAAGCAATTGTTTACAGACTTCAAAAGCTCTTTTCTAGCTTTATTTTCGTTAGTTTCTGTAACATTGAAAACCTTTTCTTTTGCTTCTCCACCCTCATTGACTAAACAAGTAAATTTGTAATAAGTCAATGTTCTTGTAAATTTTACCATTTTGCTTACTTCCTTTTCTTTTATATTTGCGAATCGCTACAATGTTTCATGTGAAACATTGTTTCGTCTTAATTTTCAAAGACTCGTCAGGCGATTTATTTTATCTTCAATATTATTTAAATGTCTTTCTATTATTTCTAAATTCGATATTTCCCACCAATTAGCCAAACAATTTTCCATAAAATGTGTTTTAAGTATATCTAATGTATATTTAATTCCATAAATATCATCATTAATCATTTTATAACACCTACTTTAATCTTACCTTTGTCAAGTATAGTGTATTTTTTTACTTGTCCGTAAATCCTATTTTTATTAAATTGCAAATAGTTAGTTAAATCTGAATATGTTTTAAACTCTTTTGTAACCTGACGATATCCTTTTTTAAATCGTTCGTCTTTTAACATAATTCTTAATATCATAATTACACCCACTTTCATTTACTGCAACACCCTTTCGGGTGTTTCGTCTTAATTTTCAAAGACTCATCAGGCAGTTTATAATTCAGACATTTCAACCCATTTATTCTTTGGCATATCTCTGATTTGATTATATGATAAATTAGGGAAATATTCTTTTAAAAACCAACTAATTTGTCTTCTAGTTGTCATGCTATATAATCCAGTACACATAATTTCGTTTGTGAATGTGTTCCATAATATAACATCAGTTGAATACGATTTAAAAATATACATTTCTATCTTCTTTTCAACACCACATTGTGCATATTTATGATTTTTTAATTTTAACATTTTGTTTCCTCTTTTCTTTTTATTATTCGGTTTACACCGCAACATAATGTTTCATGTGAAACACTATGTTTCGTCTTAATTTTCAAAGACTCGTCAGGCGGTTTAAAATTCAAGTGGATTTTTACCATATTTTAACGCATTTATCAATATACAAAATGTATTTAATTCGTGGTACAATTCATCTAAAAAATAAGTATGAACCATCCAATCATTAAAATAAAAATGTATTATTGCCCTACCAGATGATAGTGTTTCACCTACCATTTTTACTTTTCTTCCAGTTTCTTCTTCGATTCTGTCTGTTAATTTTTTCAATTCGTACATTTTCATTTTTTGTTTCCTCTTTTCTTCAACTTTTTCAACTCATTTTTTTGACTGAGACATCTCGCCTTCCCAGTCAGCTATTGCCTTTCGGCTACACACTTTTTTTACTTTGTGTTCTCAGCTTCGAATTTCTTCATAAACTCAACCAATGCAATAACGCCCTCTTTTGGCATAGCATTGTAGATGGAAGCACGCATACCACCAACCGTTCTGTGTCCTTTTAAATTCTCCAGGCCTGCCGCTTTTGCTTCTGCAACAAATTTTGCATCCAGTTCTTTGTCACCTGTTACAAACGGAACATTCATCAGAGAACGATCTTCTTTACGAACGGTACCTTTGAACAGTTTACTGTTATCAAG
>OJNL01001399.1_pt1 | contig 13885 bp, 18 predicted proteins | sample 1597581 | NCBI WGS metagenome assembly OJNL01 (sample SAMEA2452133, study PRJEB22498) | human gut metagenome | biome: human feces; feature: human gut; material: feces | place: Australia | collected 2012
AAATAAACAGTCGATCATACATATGATATGTCGCAAATAATAAGTAATATTGGGGTGAAAGATAGCGTTGTCCTTCCGCAGAGTGAAATAATGGAATGGCAACAGAATCAGGCCTGAGACTAGGGTAAACAACTAAAGACCTTACTGAATACAAAGGTTTAACATAAATGATATCAGTAATATTAGTGAAGCCATGGAGTTGAATTAAATGTTTTTGTGTGGGTGTAAAAAAATTGGTTTGCTGTTGCATTGTTTTGAATCTCCTTTTGAAAATTGAATTTAAATTGTTACATTAATAGTGTGTAGTATTTTATAAAAAAGTTGGTTTTGTGGACAAAATAAAATGGAAGAGGTGTGTAGAGATAAAAAATTTTGTCCACAAATTTGCAAGAAATGTAAAAGTAAGGGACAATATATGTAAATACAAAAGAAGAAAGTTGTAACTTATTGGTTTACAAGGGTATAAATAGAACGGCAATATAGTATACTACAAGTTTAATGACTATAGAGGTAGAAGGTGTTAAATTATATTTGCAGTTTAAAATCCTTGTACAAGAAAAGGAGGTTAAATATGGATGCACCATTAGTAAATGCAGTAGAGACAGGAAAAAACATAAAAAGAAAACAAAGGGATTACAGTAAAGGAACTTCAGAAAATCTTTGGCTTTGATACGCCACAGGCAATTTATCGATGGCAACGAGGAGAAATCCTTCCATGTTTGGATAATTTATTAGTATTGGCAAAAATTTTAGATGTGCAAGTAGAGGATCTTATTATTCAAAATCAAATCAAATAGGTGTGGTACATATGAAAAAAGAATATAAGTTGGTGGGAAAAGTTACAATCCCAGAGAAGAAACGTAAGGAAGTAAAAAGTATAATACAAAAAATTTTATATCTGGGTGGAATAAGAGAAAAAGAAACCATAGAAATTGATGGCCGGCAATGCATAACGGCAGGAATACCAAAGTGGAATGCACGCGAAGATATTAATTTTAACTATAATATGTTTACTAATACAAGTTATGAAGCAGGAAGGTTATATTTAAAAGCAGGATCGATAAAAAATCCATGTAATCATGATAAGGAATATGATTTTGTTATGAATTTAATCCGAGTTGTATTAGAGAGTTATTCGACAACACCGTGTTATTTGTGCTGTGGACTATGCACGGGTAATAAACGAAATGATTGGGAAACGGCTGTCTTTTCCAAACAGAAATAAAATGTGGAAGATGTATTACGCTTTACATATGAATGGTTGTGAAAATATAGCAACAAGAGAAATTTTAGAGATGGCAAGAACTACGGAGGTAGAAGAGTCTGCAGTTGAACATTTTCTTACAGTATTTTGCGTGGGAAGTAATGAACCTATCGTTCCAAGAAATTTTTGCAGAATAGATAAGAAAGAATTTGGAAACAGCTTTACACTTAATATTTTAGAAAACATACGACAGTCTATGGAAGAATTGATAAATACAGAAGGAAAAGAAAAAGTTTTTGAATTCTTGAAAAATCTTCTGGGGAAAAAATATGCACAACGGAAACTATTTGCAGAGGAAGACAATTTATATGGAACTGTTGCAGCGGGATCTTTATATTTACTTCCAGCGATGCTTGGAAAGGCCTATTCTTTAATTACGGGAGAAGAATTCTGGAAAACGTGGGAAAAATTGGATTTGGGAACAGGCTATGAAGATATAATCAGTCCGAAAAATGATGTACCACCAATAAAGGGTGCAGAAGAGGATATAGAATTCTACAGAGCATTGGGAAAGCAGAATGAAGATGAATTGATGCGATACAAAGGAGACAAAGAATTAATGCTTTCCGGTAATATGCAAAATAGTATTGAGAGATGGAAGAGAGCGTATGGACAAGTTACAGAAAAAGAAATTAAGAAGTTGGAAATGGAAAAAGTATTGAAAAAGCTTTTGGAAGATTTTTTTGATATATGGGACTTTCGGGTATTGGATACAGCATTTGTTAGAGAATTCCTGAAACACAAAAATGATGACAGATATAAACGTGCAATGATAGTATTAATCGAATTAATAGACAAAGAAACAAAATACTTTCCAGAATTAACAAAAAGAGAAGCAAATATATGGTTGATAAGAGAAATTAGAGACGCAGATGAAATGATAGAGATAAACGCATATCTTGGAATACTTCGAAATCATTTACGTCGGAAAGAAATCCTTGGCTTTTAAGGAGGGTGTTTAAATGGGGACATATGTGTGGTATTCGGGGGCGGCGGATTATCCGTTGGAGAAAAGAAAGAGAATAAAAGAAAATATTCTTAAGATACTAGATGCAGGCGGCATGATGCAAATAGGAACAATAAAAAATAACAATCATGAATTATATGTTTTATCTAAGCCGGAAAAAGATCAGAATAATAGAATATTGTGGAATTTTAACTACTTTGAAGATGATATGTGGGAAACTGCAAGTTTGGATTGCAAAGACTTACAGATTTATTCTAATAAAGTAGGAAATGAAGAATACAAAGATGTGATGATAGCATTGTATATGTTATCGGAGTTGGAAGATAATGATATCGGATTCACCATGTGCAATGGAGATATTGTGTCGGAAGAAAAATATGTCTGATGGATTAATCAGATCCTATAGTTTTAGGAAAAGATTTAATTTATGGGAAAATGTGGTGTGGTATATTGAGAATGAAAAATGTGAAGAGATGCATATAAGCATGAAGGAACTTTTTGAACTTATACCAAAAAATTTGCGATATGCAGCCGGAGGAACAGAATTAGCAGATCTTTTGTGGATAATTAATGGTACATCAAGTTTACTCCCAAAAAATGTAGAGAGTAATAGTTATGCGTATGATATTTGGCTATGTCAGAGGGCAATACAAGAAATTTTTATCAAAGATTTGGAAGATGAAGAAGAAAAAATATTAAGTTTGTTACAGATGCCGCGTAATCGGCGGAGATCAATTACGGATCCGGTTATGAAAAAGTTGGCAAAATTTACACTTTTTTTGCCTGCAAGAATTATACTGTTTTTATATACAGAATTTACAGGAGACAACTTTTGGGAAATATGGAGTGCTATAAAAAGCAATGTGTACAATGATGAAAAAATGAAAAAATATGCAAGTAAAGAATTAGAACTTTACAGAAAAATTTTTATTGAAGGACCAATTGCTCCAGTTACAACATCGGATTTTTTATGCCAAGATGGATACTTTACATTTTGGGCGACGCCCCCGGAACTAGGTGGAGAAGAAAATTATTATATATCAGATTGGGATCGTTTATATTGGTGGGAAAAAATAGAAGATGTAGAGATTACGGAAGAGATAGATATATGGTTAAACATGCTGGTGAAAGAATACGAAATGATATTGAAAGGCAAAGAACAAGAGACAGAAAATGCATTTGTGGACCATATATTTAATACAATGGAATATTTAAATTCATTCTATGGAAGAATTTATTTGTTCAAGGAATTTTATAATGAACTTTTGAATAATTCACATGAAGTGAGATATCAGGCGATATTAGATCTGTTAGATAAATTTGGAGAAAAAAATAAAGAAATAGGACGTGTGTATCAAAAATATGGAAATAAAGAATGGTGTTTGTTAAGTAAAAATTTAAAATGTAATAGAGGAAGAATGGAAATAAAGCGAATAATAAGTGTGATGGCAAATAAAGAATTAAGAAAAAAATATTTCGGATTTTAAGAGTACATAGGCGGATACGGAGAGTGTATTCGCCTTTTTCATACAAAAATATACAAGAAAAGTTGTCAATGATTAATGTTGGCGGTGGATGCGGTGAATTTGTGATTATAAATATGAACGAGATAAGGAGAAAAATAAATGAAATATAGAAATTTTTCGGAAGAAATGCAAGAAAAAGATTTAAAAGAAGTATTGGAAATAATATATCCGGATACTATCTTTTGTGGATACAAAAGGATGGAAAGAGAAATAAAAATCTTTTTTAAATTACATGGAAAGATTAGGTCTTGTGTGTTGTTAGCAGATCAGGTCGTGGATATGCCAAATAGAATGGAACTAGATAATAATTTGCAATATGAATATCAGAAGTATATGGTCGCTAGAGGATATAGTGAATTATGGATAAATAATCATTATGTGAAGGAAAAGGAAGAATTTTTTTGATAGTAATTTTTCGGGTATTGTGTATAATAATAAAATATCTAAGAATTTAAACGTTGATGGATATTTATAAAAAAAGAATAAAAAATATAAAAAAAGAGTAAAAATGGCACTTTTAGTATCATATTCAGTAAAAAAAGTAAATGAAGGGATAGGAGTTTGGTTACACTTTGGTTACAGCTTAAATGAAGAGGCCGCAACCTCCTTTCTATCAAGGGTTATTTTGATGCCGTACCGGTTCGATTCCGGTCTGCGGCATTAGTTAAAAATGGGAGAAACGTTGAATTTACAGCGTTTCTCTTATTTTTTTGTTTTAAAATGTTTGAACACCTTTGAACACTTTATGATGAAATACCAAGATTCTGAAAAGCAAGCCTGTCATTCTTCCTCTTATTGACATTCCGCAAGTAATGCAATGTTGTAGCTGTCTCACTATGTCCCATTAAATAACTAAGGGTTGTAAGATTATTTCCGTCAAAAGCTGTTGAAGCATTGTAAAAGCGGATTTTATGACTGGAATGATAAGGAACACCGGCTTCTTTGCAATATTTCTTCAAACGGCGATTAAAGCTGTCTGTTGTCATAATCTCGCCGTTGGGTTCAAAGACATATATTCCATTTGGATTTAATTCCTTTGCTTTGTGAAGAATTTTAAGTGCTTCGTCTGTAAGGAACTGTTTACGGAATCCATGAGAAGTATTTCCTTTCATTTGATTTACTACTTTTACTTTTCGGCTTGAGAATGTTAAATCATCATTCAATGTACGTTCACAGGTCGCCTGTCTGTGAAGATATACAAGCCTGTTATTGTAGTCAATATCTTCCCAACGGATAGCTTTTGTTTCTCCAACACGGATAAACAGATAGAAAGATAACTGTATTGCAAGAGAATATGGCTCTATGATACACCGAAGATAATTTAATAACTTATGCGTATCATCACGGGAAAATACATTGTCACTTTGTACTTCTACTGGCTTATAGGTAAACTGTTTGAAATTCACATCAGAGACAGGATTATGTGATATAATTTCTTCTTCGATCGCATAACTCATTATTCCATTCAAAACAGAACGGGCATTACTGACTCGCTTGTGCGTGAACTGTCGGTCTTTTGTAGCTTCTCTGAAAAAGCGGATAAGCGTGATTGGTTTGATTTCGCCTATCTTCATTTTAACAAGTTCTGTATCTTTGAAAAATCTATTCCATTCAGATACATATTCTTGAATTGTTTTTGCTTTTACGGAAGTATAATCTCTTTTATACAAAAGCCATTCAGCATATAATTCTTCTAGTGTGACATTCTGACGGTTTTCAGCTTTCTGCTTTTCGATATAAAATCTGATGATTTCTTTTTCAAGGTTCTCTTTACTCTTCCTCTTAACAGGACGGCGTTTGTTAGGTTTGGTTTCATCGGGTAAATAAGTACGCCAGCTTTTTTCTGATTCCGAGTAATAAATTTCATATTTGTGATTCTTCAAGATTTTTTTATTTGCCATAATTTTAAAATCTTTGAAGACTTCATCTGTGGTCATGTTAGCACAGGTGGCTAACGTATTCAATAATGTTATATCTGAAAACGTAACGGGATTATCCATAAGATTCCCCCTTTACGCAAGGATTTTCTTTTTTTATTTTGATGTAGATAACACTGCTGTCCTTTAAGCATGAACCAGTAGATAAGAAAGCGTTGGTATCGTAAATTTGCCTTGTGTATTCTTTCTGAAAGACGATATTTTCTTTTTGTAAGTCATGTAAAATGTCTTCGGTCAGCATGACTTTTGTTTCGTGTGGAACTTTCAGATTTTGAGATTTAAAAAAGGCTTTTTTCTTATGTTCTTTCAAATCAAGGTCTTTTCCAAAATACTTGCTAAGATAACGACCTCTGTTTTCTTTGCTGTCTACATCAATGCGATTGATTTTAATAAATCCATGTGACCATAAATTCTGTAATTTTTCTTTTGCTATATACGGAAAATCAAAGAAAATAACATGATAATGGATTGCTCCACGCTTCTGTTTCTCCCACGTTGCAAGGTATTTTAATAACTGGGTTTTGGTATGGTACAAATAATAATTTAATCGCTGGATAAAATACTTAAATTCTCGGTTAGTTATCAGGATTTCCTGAATGTTTTCTTTAAATGTCAGCGTTACAAATTTTGTTTTGTTATCAAAGTTGCAGTCAACAATACGGGCAATATCCCAACGAGCCTGTTCGTAATGCTTCTGCTTGCGTTTTAAACTGTCATATTGCTTATGAGCTGACATTTCATCAAATTTTTTTCGGTTACTTGTGTCTGTTAAATCTGCCTTTTCTTTCGAGTGAATAAAAATAGGGTTTTCGTAAATATATACTTCTTTTGTAGTAGGAGTTTCAATGATTTTCGTATTGTATGCAAAACACTCTTTTGTTTTGCTCACGAATCTCACCTCATATCCCAATTTTTGTAATGAATGTTCCGATTGTTTTCGGAAGATGTTGTTTTATATATCAAGTATAGAGGTCAGCCAGTTCAGCACCTATGACGTTGTCCGGCACTGACTGGCTGACATAGTAGGGAAATTATTTCATTCCCACTTTTCTGATATTGGAAGCTTCTGCTTTGACAGAAAGACGTCCATTATAGAGACTAGCCCAAGTATGTAATCCATCAAATGAGACTGGAATCTGCCCTTTTTGTTCAAGTTCTTCGTTGGTAACAATCGCTGTGTTAGCTTTAATGCCTACTTTGACTTTTTCAAACTTTAATTTTGGAAGAAGAACTGTATAGTAGAATCCTAATTTTTCTTTTGTAGAAAAGTCTACCCAGTCAGAAACTTCTACTAACTGAAATTCCTCTTGCAGTTTGTCTGGATTTAAAATAAAGTCATTTCCTCTAATCATCGTTTCACCTCCTTATAGATATCTGATTATCAGATATTAAGATAATCTTATGATAAAACAAGCATTGCAGAATGTCAATAGAAAATATCTGAATATCCGATAAAAAGATTGACAGAGAAAATTTGATGAAATATAATGTGCTTATAAAGGAGGTTTGCTATGAATAAAATAAAAGAATTGCGGAAAGAAAAGAATATAACCGTTGCGGAACTTGCAAAAGAATTAGGCATTTCACAAAGTATGCTTACGAACTATGAAAATGGAAACGGAACACCGAGAGATGAATCTATATGGGAAAAATTATCACAGATATTCGGCGTGAGTAAAAGCCACGTTATGGGATTAACTACGGATATTGAAACAGCAAATAAGACAAAACAGTTGAAAGTGGTTGTGGATACATCTCAGCCGATCTCAATACAACCGAAGAATCAGACAGACCTTGATGTATTGATAAAACTGGATTTGATAGACAGTGAAGACATGGAAGAAGTGTCAGAATTTCTTGATAAACTGTTGGCACAGGAGAAATATGAGGGACGGAGAGAATCAAACGTTAAATATGTCGTTGAGTAGAAAATGCTTCTCAGCCGACCACTTGCCCAGTCGACCCGCCGCCCTGTTAGGAACCGTCGCACTGGGCATCCTTGCGGAACGTTAGTTTGCGAAAATACGAACAAAAGAATATAAGGAGAGGGAATAGCCGATACTACTTCAAAAGCAGTAATAGAGTGCTATTCTTTTTTATTATATTCAATGGTTGTAGTTCGGAATGGTTTGCTATTATTGTGCAAGTAATAAGTTGGATAATAGAGCTTGATTTCCAAGGTGGTAGGCGTACCATTGATTTTGTTATGTTCATTTTCAATGTCTTTGATTAATCCATCAATTTTCCAACATTTGTAAACAATTACAGTCAATTCAGTATCTCTGGTATCTGCACTGCTAAAGGATATGCTGTTAGTAATATGATAGTCCGGCAGTCTGAGATAATTATAGAGAACGGTCAGTAAACAGAGCATTGTGATTGTTGCTATGATTTTCTTTTTCATGTACATACCTCTTTTGTGTTATTAACAAGGGACTGACTATATAGTACCTCACTATATAGTGAATTACTACATAAAGATTTAATAAATATACTTTATGTAGAGGTGCGGAACATGAATTATGGACATTTAGAATTAAGAATAGAAGAACTGTTACAAGAAAAAGGTATCAGTAAGAATATGATTTGTAAGGAACTCGATATCCCAAGGTCAAATTTCAATAGATATTGCAGAAATGAATTTCAAAGACTGGACGCAAATTTAATCTGTAAACTATGCAACTATTTTGAATGTGAAATTGGTGAGTTAATTCGATATGTAAAAGAATAAAGTGATAAATGGGTATGCGGAAATAAAAAATATTCGCATACCTTTTTAATTGAATATTTTATAAAATGGAATTATACTGTGTATAACATGAAACAGACAAATCGGTATTTGTGGAGAGATTTCCTGAACTTTCCGTGTTTTTCAAGGCATGCAGAGCCTTGTATGATGAAATGATATGTATTTTCCCTTATTTTTGCCCTTGTGAGATAATCGTGAGGGAAATAAGGGAAATTTCTTTTTAGTCATTGCCTGCCACTTTGTCGAGAAGCCTTGCCGAATCTCGCTTAGCTTTTCTGGTGGAGTGAGCATAGACATTCATAGTGGTACTGACATCTGAGTGTCCTAACAGTTCCTGCACATCCTTTGGAGCAGCTCCGTTTGAAAGCAAGTTGCTTGTATAGGTGTGTCTTAACTGGTGAAAATGAAATCCTTCAAATCCCTCCAGCCTATTGGAAACTGACCGGCACACAAGACCAAGTGTGCTTGGTAATTCAAGGCAACCATCCGGTCTTAAGCAGACAAATGATATTTCCTTATATTCTTCAGGAACAGCCTGTGTTCCATCCAGATGATAATATTCATAATACACTCTGTTTTTGTCCTGTACTTCTTTGTAGTAATTGCGGTGATAGAGTTCACCATACTGCATCCGGTTTTTAAGCTGTTCTTTTCTTGCTTCTTTCAGTATGCCTGCTAGCGTATCTCCGAAATCAACAATTCTTACTTTTTTTCGTTTGGTAGGTCCAATGATGTTCTTGTGTCTAGCTCCATCATAACGGATACTTCTCTTGATAGTCAGGTATTGTTCCTCAAGATTAATATCCTGCCATGTAAGACCACAAACCTCACCGATGCGAAGCCCTGCGTAATATGCTATCTGAATTGGCAGTATTGCTGGGGGATTCTTTTCTTCAAGGTATTTTATTAACCTCTGGTAATCTTCGTGTGAAATTGGCTGAACACCTTCTTCAATGTCATCATCCGAAAATAAATCCACATCCTCCGCCTGTTTTTTCAGCTTGATATACTGCATTGGATTGAAAGTAATAAACTGCTTTGGAAATACTGCAAATCGGAAAGCCTGCTGTAATACAGCAGAAAATGAATGGATATAATCCTTGCTGTATCCCTTTTTGACAGTTCCATCCGGATATTCGCCACCAAATGTCAGTAAATCAAAGAATGACTGTAAATGTTCCGCAGTAACATTTTTTAACTTTCTGTCAGCAATAGGATGTTTCTTGATAACCCTTATTGCACCGAGATAGTTTTCAACAGTTCCATTGCTTAATGTCCCTGTCTTTAGTTCTTCCTCAGACCATAAATTAAGTAAATCACCTACAGTGAGATTATCTGTCTTAGCAACAAACTTTTTATTATCATAATCATCCATTGCCTGACGGAGCAGTTTTTCCGTTTCACTCTTGCTTTCTGTTCCAGCGTATTCTTTCTGAACCAGATTGCCGCTTTGATCTTCTACATAGAAGCGGTAGTACCATTTTTTTCCTTTTTTTCTTACAGATCCTTTTGCCATAATCGTGTTTCTCCTTTCGATATTCGACAATCGGAACTGATGAAATGCTTCTTGCGTGTAGGCATCTTATGGACAAGTCCATAAGCCAATTCGCCGCTCGTCAAATCTGTAAACAGCTTGACTCGCTTGTGCTCATTGTATCATAACTCCGGTTGTCGTTCTATACCGAATCGGAATTATCTTCTAAGAGATTGGATAGTCTCTGTGCCGCCACATCCGGATTCTTGGAATATGTTCTTATGATGTCAGCTATATCATTGAATGCGTTTACTGAGTGAGTAATCTCTCTCAGAAACATTATTTCGTTATATTCCTGATTGGATTCAAACCCCATCTTTGCTGCTACATCTGCATATTCTGTATTTCCCTTGAAATTATTGCAGGCATTGGTAAATGAATCAGCAAAGAGCTTGTATTCGTTTAATACTGCCAGCAACAGGTTCTTGGCAAAATCTCCTTCTGCGTTATCAAGGTTTGTTGGAAGGTTTTCGATAATACCTGTCATTGCGTCTTTTATAAGAAGTTCTTTCTTATCTGTTATATCTGTTTCGTAGCTGTCAGTTTCACCTTTGAGCCATTCCACAGATACATGAAGTGCTTCGGAAAGTCCTTCCAGTACCATCTTCTTGGTATTGTCGATTGTTCCGGCTTCATAACGCTGTATGGTGGAAGCGGTGACTCCCATCTTGTCTGCAACATAAGGTTGTGTAAGGTTTAATTCTGTTCTTCGGCTTTTAGCCCTCTCACCGATAATCCGGCGAAGTTCCTTATCCTTCATGTTGTCTGCCTCCTTTTTGATTATTCCTTTCGGTATGTTCATACTATATCATATAAAAATTAAAATTGCAATATGCAATACTATAATCATCTTTACAATTTCGTAACGCTTGACAATAAAATATAAATGCGATATACTGACAGAAAAAATAAATTGCATAATGCAATTTTAAAGGAGGCGGTTAAATGACGGAAAGAAAGATAGCTCTATCTATAGAAGATGCTGCCGACTATACAGGAATTGGAAGAAACACTCTGAGAAAACTTGTTGAGTGGGAAAAGCTTCCTGTTCTAAATGTCGGAAGAAAAGTTCTTATAAAAACGGATATGCTTGAAAAGTTCATGGAAGTAAACGAAGGTAGAGACTTGAGAGATAAGAGCAGCGTAAAACCGGTCACAAGAAAAGTGACAACTTAAGAGAGGCGGCTTCTAATGAAACCGCCTCTGATATATCAGACCGAAGCCATGATATACCTACACGCAAGAGGATTATAACATGTGCTTCTTCTGATATGCAACAACCAATTATTGGAATGGAAGGACAGGAAAATCACAAGATATCAAAGCCCTCGGCGTTTGAGAGCGAAATACACCCATCGCACAAACCTGCGGTTTATGCTCAGCGTATTTCGCCCTTGCAGGGAGCAAAGCCACGCAGGCGTGACTTATACAAATGCTGTCGCATTTGGTTATGCCGGATACGGCAATAAGCCAACAACAATACCACTTATATTGTCTGTTCGTACTCCATTCCCACTAGCAGAGGAAGGAGAAGAAAGCACATTGACAACAAGACATTCATTTATACAGATGACCAAGCTGTCGAATGTCCGGGGAAGAATAACCTATATATCAAGCCATGCAAAGCAGGAACATCTGTATGCTGTCTATGAAACTACGGAAAGAAGTTACTGGACAGAACTTGCACGATGCAGCCAGCAGGAATTTAAGAAAAGCGGTGTTGAGGGAAATTGTATCGAGGCAAGAGAACTTATCATTGCCCTGCCTGAATCACTTTATGAACAGGGAATGCCCGATATGCTGCTAAAATCGTTTACGGATAAATTCAAAGAAAAGTATGGTGTGGAATGTGTTGCAGCACTTCACCACAATAAGCGTATGACAAATTTCCATATCCATCTTATCTTTTCCGAAAGGCAGTTATTAGCGGAGCCTGTTATAAAGATTGCCACAAGAAATATGTTCTATGATGAGCATGGTAATCATGTAAGGACTAAGAAAGAAATCCTTGATGAAGCTGGCAATATCCGCAAAAGATGTAAGGTTATAGGGAAAGGCGAGGTTTATGAGAAGAAGCTGTTTACCTCAAAGAATACGAGGTTCAAGCAGGAAGATTTTCTGGATGAGGTAAAACTATTCTATACCAGAATGATAAACCATTGGGTAACGGACGAAAAAGACAGATTAACAGTATTTGACCGCAATGGTCCATATCTTGCTACCAAGAAGATTGGTAGGAATAATCCAAAGGCAGAACAGATTGAGCAGGATAATAAGTTGCGGATGGACTGGAATCGGGAGGTTGACAGGGCAATCATAAGCAATGTTCCTATGGATGATATTTTACAGATAAAAAGGGAACATATCACAGAACCGATAAAAAGGTCGATTGAAATATATGGGAACAAACCTCAACGATTAGCATTGATACTTAATATGGCGATTACGGAACTGGTACTGCTGATATCGAAGGTGCTTGAAGCAGCCAGAGCTATTCGGAATAAGATACTGCATACAGATGTTACAAATGCCGAAAAAACAGATTTTACAAGCAATATAGTGGTAGATAACACAGATAATACTTCTGCTATTGAAGAATCTACAAAAGTTGAGAATAAAATAACAACGCAAGAAGAAACAATCAAGGAAGTTAATGTTACAAAACCAGACAAGCCTGTAATGACACCAGAGGCAGCCACATATCCAAAGCTTAAAAAAATAAAAGCAGAGCTTGATAATCAGAATAATCTTATCTTTCAGGCTGAACAGCAACGGGGTAATCTTGAGATTGAATTATCTGATTTGAAGGGATTGGCAAAGCTTACAAGAAAAGCTGAATTACAGAGAAAGATTGATGAAAAGACTGATTATATCAATCGATTGAAGATAGGACTTTCAAATATGGTTCGTAACTACGGATTTGAGAACATGAATGAATTTTATCTAAGCTACAAGGAATCTCAAAATGCATATGCAGAGTATCAGCAGGAAGTTGATGACTGGAAGAAATCCAATGACAATGCAGAAACACCAATGAATAAGACAGAAATGATGTCAGAGAAACTTGCCCGATTGCAGAAAGATGTTGGAAAGTTTAGACAAAACAATAGAAGAACATTTGACAAAGAGATGAGGTAATACTCCGCTTCTTTAGAAATGATGTCCAGCCAATATTACTATAATATCAGATTTAAATGATTGATAAATCCTGACATTTTTGCTATTCTAATTATTATAGAAATATTGCAACGGAGGTAGACAGGCATGGCGGTCAGAGAGATAATCTTAACAGCACAGCACAGCACAGCACAGCACAGCACAGCACAGCACAGCACAGCACAGCACTCTGACTGCGCCTTTTTTTCGACTGTTCATATTCATAAAAGGAAACGGATAAAAGCATCAATAAATATGTACATGGATAAGATGTATGTATTTAGTGGTGCTTTTTCTGTCTGATAAGGGGGGATCATTTGATTTGAATTTAAAGCATGGTCATACATGGAAATTAAGAAAACGTATCTATTTTAATACTATATTTACAAAAACAAAGGAGGATTCAGATGAGAAGATTAAAGCATAATTTTAAGAAAGGAATGGCGTTTGTTCTTACCTTTGCCATGATAGCAGGACTGGTTCCTGCTATGTCAGGCGGAGCAAATACGGTGCAGGCTGCAACCGGTTCCGGAACAGAACCAAGCGTTACCGCATATGCTACGAAGGACCAGTTAATGACCGCATTTACCCCGGATGCTAATGGTACTGCTACGACCAAAGGGAAGCTGGTATTTGGTAAGAAATCAGATGGAACAACAGCACAGGAATGGTACATCTTAGGAAAGGATGAGGGTGTATCAGGGGATAATACCATCATCTTTGCCGCAAGCCCCATAGCAACATGGCAGAAG
>OJNL01001414.1_pt1 | contig 13773 bp, 14 predicted proteins | sample 1597581 | NCBI WGS metagenome assembly OJNL01 (sample SAMEA2452133, study PRJEB22498) | human gut metagenome | biome: human feces; feature: human gut; material: feces | place: Australia | collected 2012
TCGGGTGGAAAAGCGACCTTGAAGAGATAAACGATATAATAGGAATAATAATCGCCAACGAGATGAAGATGGAGGGCATGAGCGAAACGGTAAATTTATTTGACTGCCTTGTTAGAGCGAACACTATATTATTTCATTACACCACACCCGACGGACGGAACGAGGTAATGAAATTCCCGTTAGCGAGATTCTGCGAAAACTATCTGATGCAGTTTGCAAAGTAGCGTTCGGTGGAGTTATAGTTAAGCAATTATCTGTGTAAGACACGATACGACCTTTCGGCCTTTTGGGTCGGGAGGTTTTTATTTGAAAACCATAAACTCACTATGCCAATGGAAGAAAGAACGTGTTACAGAATTTATTTAGCCCGTTAAACAATTCTCTAATTAACAATCATTTACAAACCAGCAGACAGACGTAAATGTTTAACCATCCGTTTAACCAATGCGAAAAACGAGGTAAAACACATTCGAGAAAATCGTCGTAAAAGGAAATAGCTCAGTTGGTTACCCCAAAACGCGTAGCGTTTTGGGGGCTTGAGAGCGCAACCTTGCCAAGGTTGAGGTCGCGGGTCCGAGTCCCGTTTTCCGCTCACGACAAACGAGTGATAATCAATGAATTATCGCTCGTTTTTCTTTTTACGGGTGCGAAATGAAACGCTCCGTAATGCCTTTTTCGCGCCGTTTTCCGAAGATTGTTTTACCATTTGTTTAACCATGTTTTACGGCGGTAAAACATCGCTCGCGCTTGTCTGCATAATGCCGCAACATTATGAGTGTCAGCATCAATGCCATTTGCAGAAAAGACCGCATCAATCAAAACCGCACCACGAACATCTACCTGCGTTTTACCGTCAATCGCCGCAGCCGCTATGTAAGCACGGGAATCAATATCCCCGCCGACGATTGGGATTTCGACACCCAAACGCTTAAAACGCAGAATCCCGCCGTTCAGCTACGGATTTACGAGCAAATCGAGAAATACGACAAGCGCATCAAACGGCTCGAAGCGTTGGAGGTTCCCGTAACGCTGGACAATGTGCTGGAAACCGACGGACGGAGGGTCTATTGCACGATAGCCGAATATTTCCGCCGCACGATTACACAGTTGGAATCGGTCGGAAAAATCGGCTCGGCATCGAAACACAAGGTCACGTTCTCACTCCTGCAACAGTTCCGTTCGACCAATATCCGTTTCGACGAAATTACGGTCGGCTACCTGCGTGATTTCGAACTGTTCCTAATGAAAAAGGGGAACAAAAGCAATTCGATAGCCACGAAATTCAGCGTTCTGAAAGCCGTCTATAACAAGGCTCTTGCCGAGGGGATTTTCACCACGCCGCACAGTCCGTTTCTGCAATTCAAAATCGGACGATTGTGGACAGCCACCCGCAAACGCGCCATCCGCAAGGAGGAGGTGCAACGGCTGATGCAGGCGGAGATACTCGCCGACGGTTCGGCCTATCTGGATTTCGCACGGGACATTTTCCTGTTTTCATACCTCTCGGCAGGCATCAATTTCAAAGACATCGCCACCCTGCGTTACTGCGACATGGACGAGGAAAGAATCTACTATGCCCGCCACAAAACCAGCAAGGAGATGACCTGCCACCTCTCGGAGCAGTCGAAAGCGATTATCGGCAAATACGCCAAATCCGACCATGCGGACGAAGATTATATTTTCCCGATACTCGACCGCCGCATACACAAGACCGAGCAACAGATTTACGACCGAGTGCGCAAGGTGCTGAAACATGTGAATAAGGCCCTGCACGAGTGGAGCCGATTATTGGGGCTGAAAATCGAACTGACTACCTATGTCGCTCGGCACACGTTCGCAACGGTCTTGAAGCGTTCGGGAGTGAATATTGCCATCATTTCCGAATCGCTCGGTCATTCCGATTTATCGACTACCCAAATCTATTTGGATTCTTTCGAGAATAGCCAAATCGACGCGGCAATGCAGAACTTGTTGTGAACGAAAAAGGGCACTCCGACGAATATACGGAGTGTCCTTTTTTTCAACGACAGCAGGCTGAAATTAGGCGACCGTCGCTTGTTCGGGAAGACGTTTTATATCTTCCGACAGAAATCTGTCCGCATCTTCGGGCGAGAAGCGTTTCCCGTAAAGTTGCACATCAGCCCCTAATGTACGGGATACACCGTCTTTCAGCACCTTTTTCATCGTGGCACTACCGAGGAACACAATATGTTCCGCTACATATTCAGGCTTCAAGCCCAAGATTTCACACTCGCGGCAATACCTGCGGCTGTCAAGCAGGATATTTACCTGCTCCATGAAATCAGCCCAGAATTTGTTCGCATCCGAGTAAGCCGCATTCATAAATTTATCGATGCAGGCCAATTTAATTTCGTTATCCTTTTTCAGTTGGACATCGAAAACGGGCCGCGCCTGCGTCATTACCCGCCACATCGGGGGCGTAGTCGAACGGCGGCGGCGCGAGGTCTGCACCGCCTGCTGCTCTTTCTGTTCGGCAACGGGAGCAGGCGTAGCGGTTGCGGCGTTTGCCGCGTTAATTTCATTGGCGTTTACGCCATTCTGCAAATTTGAATTTGCCATAATCAGAAATACTCCTTTTACAGAGGGGCTAAAATTATTCTGCATCCCTTGCCCAAGCGTTTGCAGGTCGTCGGGTTTATCCCTTTCGACACTACAAAGATTTGACTTTTCGCACCCCAAACACGGGGAGTGAAATAAAGGGCGTTTTTACTCTCCCTTTGCAAATTACAGATAAACAGCGGAATAAGTTGTAGGCGTACGCCTTTTGTAGGACTTAATTATTCCTTTTATTGCTTCGTCGCCATATAAATAACTGTCATTACGGGTAAATTCATAGAGGTAACAGATACGCGAAATCAGCAACAGCCGATTCAACGAAACACTCTTGTCGGGTTGCTTCGGGCGGTTGTCCCCCAATAAAGCGTTCAGCATATCCCGATACATCTCCACAGTCCGATAAATCCGAAACGACGTACTCGGATAGGTTTCGTCGAAATTGCCCGTGTCAATCCCGTAATAGTGAATCTTCCTGCCTTTGCATTCCCGTTCATAGGTTTCCCGCAACCAGTCCAAAATCCCACGCTTTATAACGGGCAGAACCTCGACTTTCTTTCTGTTCTTTTTAAGGGTAATCTCAATATCATCGTCCGCGAAATCCTCGCCCAACTCTTTGAACAGATTTTGCACCGCCTTATCCAAAGACGCGGGTTTCGCAAGGCCGCAGTTCTTAAACGAGGTTTCGACATAATCGTAAATAAAGACCAGCGCAAACCAGAATTTCTCGACATCCAGCCCCAATCCCTTAACCGTAGCGATTATATCGTCGTTAGCGAGATAATCCGACTTGGCAAAGGGCATCTTAATCTTACCCGTACAGTAGCGATATTCGAATTGCGGCGTGCGGATTCCATACGTCTGTTCATCGCATCCGCAGGCAATATCGACATACTCGCGCAACTCTCGGCGCATCGGGTCGAAATCCCAATGCACAATCTTATCGTTTTCATCCATCAGTAAGGATTCATACATACTCTTACGAATGGCATTGGCCTCCTTTTCATTCATAAAATAGCGTTTTACACCCAAATTTACGGCTTTTTACGTGTACATCGCACTTATTTACCATGCAAAAACCGCTATTAGCACTTAAAACACGTGTTCGAAAGGAATTTCAGAACAGCCGAACCATGTACCGAACCGCTAATAGTACTGAATTACATGACACGAAAGGCGTTTTAGAACAACAGACTATGTAAAATACCCGCTAATACTACTTTTTGCACATTAATTTCCACGTCGAACACACTCCGCCACCAGTACAACAGCCCTATAAGGCCATATAAGACATAGATAAAAATGTTCGGATTAATTGCTGTCCGACCTTTGTTCCCAATAAAAAAGGTGCTATCTTTATAATACGAAAAAGGAGCAGTCCTAATGTCGAGTCCGTCCATAATCGGGAGGTGTTTTTCAGCACCTCTTTTTCTTGTTTCCGAGTGTAATATTTTTTGATTCCGAAATGGACTTTCTCTTTAATAATAACAATACAAGATTAAAAATAATTACAGATTTTATTTCACTAAAAACGAATTATTTATGCAAAATTGAACCATCGACGCACCCAAAGGTGCGAACTTTCTTCGGGACTTTATGACCGAAATTCCCGTGAATTGTCTTTTTAACAAGAAAAAGACGGGGTGCGGGGCTACCGAACTGGCTATCCGCAACTCTATTCCCACCCTTATCGCTATGCCTTACGTGGCATTGGTGAAGAACAAGACCGCCTACCGCAAAGATGATATTTCCGTGCTGGGTGTTTACGAGGGCATCCAAGAGCAGGACATTATCGACTATGTAAAGAGCCATTCTCCATTGAAGATTGCCGTTACCTATGATTCCCTGCCGCGAACGATTCGGGCATTGAAAACTGCGTGTCTTAATCCTTATAAAGAACTGTTCCTTTTAGTAGACGAATGACACGTACTGTTCAACTCCTATTCGTTTCGACATAATGCCATTAAGAATTTACTTGCAGAAGCCGCTAAATTCGATAAGGCAACATATATGACGGCGACGCCCATAGAACGGGAATACATGTTGGAGGAACTGCGACACCTGCCGACCTGCGAAATCGACTGACCCGACCTTACGGAGGTTAAGGTGCGTTCGCGGCAGACCAACAAACCCGATAAATACATCGTGTCGGAGTGCGTCAAAGTCCTGCGCGACGAATTGCCCTACAACCTGCATATCTTCGTCAACAGCGTGGAATTTATCGCAAAGGTTATCGACACGCTCAAACTCGCTCCCGAAGCCGTCAAAGTGGTGTGTTCTACGAGCGGGGAGAGTAGGCAGGAGAACCAGCGCAAATTAGGCAATGCCTATCCCATCGGCCAGCCCTCCGACCCTGCGAAGAAGATAAACTTTTACACCTCGACCTGCTTCGAGGGGTGCGACATCTTCGACCCCGACGGCGTTACATTCATCGTCAGCGACGGACGAAAGGCGCACACGCTGTTGGATATTTCCACGCTCTTTACGCAGATATGCGGACGCATCCGAGATTCCCGTTACAAGGCGCAAATCGTGCACGTCTATTCCACGACCAAATACAGCAAGGCCGTAACGCTCGACGAATTCGTTGCGGCTACCCAGCGGACGCTTGCAGACGCCGAAAGCTATGCCGCCGAGATAAACTCGCTGAGTGAAGCCACACGGGTTAAAACCTTGTCGAAGATTCCCTACATCAACGAACAATATGTGCGGATAGTCAATAACCGCCTTGTCGTGGAAAAGAACCTCGCCAACATGGACATCGTGAACTTTAAGATAAGCCGACATATTTACGCGACCTATGTAAACCTTACCGACGAACTGCAACGAAACGGCTACAAGGTAACGGTGCAGACATACAGCAAGGTCGTGGAACACCTTACGGCGAACCCCTCGGCAAGAACTACTTTTCGGGAGTTGTTCGACGAATACTGCCGACTGAAAACAATGACCGAGCAGTTTTTCGTGGTAGAAAGCCCTGCCGAATTATGCGCCGTAATAGAACAGCGGCATCCGCTGGTGAAGCAGGCTTACGACCAGTTGGGAACGGCCAAAGTGCAGGCATTGAAATACCATGTCGGTAACATCCGCCGCGAGTTGGTAAAGGGGCTTTCAATCGGCGACGACTATAAAATCGTGAAGATGATAAACGACGCATTTCAGAAACAGACGCCGATTGCCAAGAACAAGGCCAAAGAACGCTTGCAGGAGATTTACGACACGCTGGGATTGCAACGAAAAGCCAAAGCGACAGACCTTGCGCAATGATACGAGATAAAGGATGCGCCGACACGAATAGAGGGTAAACCGACCGCGTGCGTGACAATTATTAGGGATAAATTCGTAGCAAAGGGGAAAGCTTCCATATAATATATTACCTTTAATATAAAGAACCAAACATTATAGATTTGGCTTTTAAAATAAAATATTATATCTTTGATAAGCTACTAATCAATCAAATACATTATGCAATACATTGAGAAAGTTGAGATTTCCAAATTTAGATCATTAGGGGATAACAATGTTATTACTTGTGGGAAAATTAATATTTTTTCAGGAAGTAATGATAGCGGGAAATCTAATGTAATAAAAGCTCTCAATTTATTCTTTAATGACAGGACTGATATTTTTACAGGATTCAATCCTGAAAATGATTTCAATAAATGGTTCAAAGATAGGAATGCAAGAGGTCAACGCAATGTAACTATTAAAGTCCATGTAACAAAAGGAGCATATAAAGATCCGAGGGGAATCAATAAAGGGTTTATCGCCGAAAAAATCTTTGGCATTGATGGCTCTATTCAAACTAATTTTTATATTCTCAATGACGATAATAGAGTTGAATTATTACCTCACGATTCTGCTTCTTATAAACGAGCTGACTCCGTTATTCGTAATCAGATTTCATTTATTTACATTCCTGCAATCCGTGATATAGATTTCAGAAAATATATTCAACGCCAATTATTAGAAATTACAAATAGTGGTAATGGTCAACTCGGTGATATTTTTAGGCAGTTGAAAGAAGAGTTAAATTTAACATTTACTGATTTTGGACGAGACTTACATAAATTTATTGATATCAATGTTTTGTCAGATGTAAATTTTGCAACTCTATTGGAATCAATGTCATTCAGTACTGACGAACAAATAACTATTAAGAAAATAGGACGCGGTGGTAATATTGATGAAAAACAAAATATTCCAATTGCTAATCGCGGAGATGGAATACAAATGCAATTTCTTTCTTTCCTATTATGGTTCATTGCTAATAAAGATGACAAACATAAATATATTTGGGGGTTTGAAGAACCTGAAATTGCTTATGAATTTCAGAAGCAGTTTGAGATGGCAGATATTTTTATCAATACATTTTCAAATAATGCTCAAATATTTCTGACCACACATTCTCCAGCTTTTATTTCTATTGATAAAAATAATAGACGTCGGAGCATTTATCAATACCGAGTACACAAAATAGTTGATACCACAAAAAATAATCGAACAATAACAGTCGTAACTGATATAGAAAAATACATTGGGGAAGCAAACTTGTTTGAACAACCTGATAATCACACAAAGTTCTTATTTCAGGATTTATGGGGTGTAAATTATCAAAGACTTGCAAATTCTTTGGGTTACATATTAAGGAACAGTAAAGACTATACAGAATTAGAAAGAAGCTATCAAGCTGTTTCTGAAATGATTGCAAAAAGCAAATTGGAAATAGCCACACAACAAGCAGAATTAGACAAGTTAAGAACTGCGCAAAAAGATATTTACCCTGAAAATATTTTTATATGCGAGGATAAAGCAGCCCCCCAAATATGGAGACACTTATTCAATGAATTTGGAATTAACCGTGAAATAGTTATCATACCGTCCAAGGGCTGTTGCAATAACCAAATTGAAATTATTTACTCACATAAAATTGCAGAAAGAGATGGATATAATCCTAAAATATTCAGGCAATTAGATAGAGATGGTTATTTGCCAGAGCAAATTAACTTTATTGAGAATAATATTCATAGAAAATTTCCGAAGATTCAACATTATAAAGTCGCTTTCTTACCTGTCAATGAACTTGAAAATTTTGCCATCATATCAAGTAATTTGTTTTCAAACGAATTGATTAAGAGAAATGAAAATAGATACGACAATGCAAAAGATGCTTGTTATAATACAGCTAAAAGCAACCTTGAAAATTGTCGTAAAACATATATGAATTCTAAAAATGATGAAGCAACAAGAGAACTACTAATAAAATTATTTGTAAACCAAGAAAGTACAATGAGAAATGAGGCTAAACAAGACCCTGTGAAATACTTGCCTGGAAAAGATTTATACAAATCAGTAAATAGATTCAACCCAGATGCTTACCTTCATCAATTACAACGTGCAGACTTTCCCGTAGAACTTACCCAATATCTCCAACAGATAAAAGATTTCTTTGCATAATAACAAAAATGCTCCGACTAAAATTCGGAGCATTTTATATTTTGAATGCTCAGCTAATCCCTATTTTTCACCCCTCCCCCTTTTCAGATGGAAAACCGAATTTTTATCCATTACATATAATAGGATTCCACATAAAACAAACCACCCCCTATTCATGCCCGAAACCATATAACCGCATAGAGTTATTTGCATTATATAGAATCGGAAAGCTATTCTTACATGGAGATATGCCGCCCTGTTTAGTTGGTTATGAATGGAGTTATCTTTTTACAAGTAATGGGGAATAACTCTAAACTTTACAGACCATGAAAACATTAAATGAAAGGGCGACAGAAATTCTGCAAGCCTTGTTAGCCGTGCGGGCTTACAGAATCGACCACGGAAACGGAGTTTACACACGCTTACGTGCCGCAATGATTGGACGCAATGGAAAGTACAACCTTATTTCGCTGGTAGAATACTACGAAGCTAAAGGTAAACTTGCGCAGAATACAGAAATGAATTTTGCATTTGACACAAGTACAAAGCAGTTTATCCCGTACTATTACTGCAACAAAACTCTCCGCATTGAATCGCATAGTGCGTACCCGACAGAAAACGGAATGGAGAATTGCGCCGAGGAACGACAGGCTGCCCACACAAATTTTGCAAACCGATGGCTAATACGCATGAACTCGCAACAACCGATTATATGAATGCGCAACGAGTAGTACAGAATTGTGTTTTGAAGAATCAAAGCACGGTTATCGAGGAAATGATACGGGCAAACCTTATTTCCGAAGAATATCTTTATCCGTTCGTGGATGATGTCATGGAATGGTGGCTGATTGATTCTTGGCTGGCCGAACGACTGAAAGAGCAGGGCGAAATCATCATCGACTATTTGGGGTGTCGCTAGTGGGGACGGCTGACAAGCGGGCAGGATATCCATATGGATAGCGTGATACAAGAAATTTCCTTATAATAAACCTTCCCAAATATAATCAAACTATTTTTGTTATCTTTGTCAATATATTTTTCAAAAAATGGGAAAAAGAACGCAGCAAGGCATTGCTACTACAAATGTTATATGCTCTGCATATGTAGATAATAATGATTCTATATTTAAGAATATTTTAGACCTATTTGTCCCTCCAAAAAGTAAAATTGCAGATGTAACATTTGGGAAAGGTGTGTTTTGGAATAAAGTTGATATAACAAAATATGAATTATATCCGACAGATTTATATTTAAAAAGTGAAACGTTAAATAAATTTAAAAATCTCAATCCTTGTTCTGGAATAGATTGTCGTAATTTACCCTACGAAGATAATTCGTTTGATTGCATTGTACTTGATCCACCATATATGGAAAGTTTTTATCGAAATAATAAAAATCATATGGGCGGTACGGGCAGCCACAATGCATTCAGAATGGCATATTCATCAGGTAATGGATATGAGACATCATCTACGGCTAAATACCATGATACGGTTACCGAAATGTACGTTAATGCAGGCGTAGAAGCTTATCGTGTTTTGAAAGAAAAAGGAATCCTTATTGTCAAATGTCAAGATGAGGTTTGTTCAAATAAACAAAGATTAACCCATGTTGAAATTATTTCAGCATATGAGTCTATGGGATTCTATACTAAAGATATGTTTATTGTTGTACGCAACAATAAGCCTGTAATAAGCCGTGTTATACAACAAAAACATGCACGAAAAAATCATTCATATTTTATCATCTTTTGCAAACAAAAGATCGGTTTTTCCAACATTATCTCTCGGACACAATCTGATCAAGTAGGACAAAGGGATCAGCAACAAACGGTGGTTGCAATGGATAAGTAATTGGGATAATAGATTTAATTAATTGTTTACGAATCTCTTCTGGATATTTTTTATGCTGAGATCGAGGCAGATCCCTATTTAAGGCAAATGCATATTCCCAACGTTCATTGAAAGCAAATAGATTGACAGCAAGAATATCAAAATCACCACATTTAAGACATGTTGTTTCAATGGATTCTCCGTTTGACAAAGATAATTTTACGCTTGTCTGAGGCATCACATTGAAACGATGCCTCTTTGGCAATATTTGGTAAAATTGATTGTCTTACCGTTTTTGTTTGTAATGACTTTATTTCAAAAGAAATGTTTTGACCTTTATAAGTAACAACTAAATCATGCTTATTTTTGCGATCATGATCATCGAATTTTATTAATTGAGAGACTCTAGGGTCATTTTTAAAGAATCGTCGAATCTTCGACTCTGCCAAATATCCACTAACAAAGCCTCTTAGACTAGGATTTTTCAGAATCAATTCATCTAGCTCTTCTAATGTTATATCCCACCGATCTAATAAATTCGCACTATTAAGTAATAATAAATATGGTGGAATATTGAGTGCTGAAGCTAATTTATAAATATTTTCAAGAGAAATATTTCGGGCTCCACGTTCTACGTCACTAATATAACTTCTATCTATATCTGCAAGATATGATAATTGCTCTTGAGATAAACTCTTTTGAGTTCTTATCTTCTTCAGTCTTTCGCCAAATTGCTCAGTTATCGTTTTCATATAACAAATAAACATCATTCTGCTCAAATTAGCTGTAGACTATAAGTGACAATGCTCTTTTGCGAGTTAATACTGCAACAGCCCCAAGATGTCGATAATTGCATAATCCGTTTTTGTTTCCTACATTTGTGGGACATACGAACAAACACGGAAAGTGTAAGTTTATTCCTTTGTAACGAACGTAGGAAATTCGATAGAAGAGGGAGTAAGCCGACGACTTGCCGCGTCATATCCTTTATACGGGATAGGCGTGGGGCTGTTGCTTATTTTATCTTCGAGGTTTCCTACGACCTGTTACAATGAAATGAGTTTTCAGCACCACGCTTTCTGTTTTTTAAAAATCAAACATTAACCGTCGCGTTGGTGCTGGGGCGACAATCTAAACTTATTGCAACTATGAAAAAGTTGTTTCTTATTGTGGCCGCCATGTTTGCGGTAGTTTCTTTCTCGGCTTGTTCCGATGATGATGACAAAGACGTAAATCCCAATCAAATCATCGGGACGTGGCAAATTACACGAGAGGTTGGTTATGAGATTGTAGCAGGAGAGGGCAAAATGGAAAAGGATATTACATATCCGATTGACGATGTAAATGATGATTACGGTTTTTATTTCACCTATACGTTTAATGAAAATGGAACGGGGAGATATAAAAGCTACTATTATTATGACAATAATAGATTGGATAGTAATTGGTCTATTGAATACACGATTTCTAATAACCAATTATTGATGTATGAAGAACCTGAAGAAGGCAATCCGACATCTGTGTATAACATTAAAGAATTAACAAAAAGCAAACTTGTCCTTTTATACAAAGTAGACGATAGCGACGGCTATAAAGCAGAAATAACCACTACTTTTAAAAAAATCTGATTCATATTCCCAAATTGAAAGGACAGACTTGTGCAAAAGGGTTAACTTTTAGACTCTCTGCACAAGTTTGTCCTTTCTATTTTACTTGCATAAGTCATAAATTTCCCTATATTTATATCATAATCAAAGATTTAATGACAACGTAAATTTTAGCTAAAATGTATAAAACACCAAAAACCGAATGACGGCAGGGTAGTGATGAACGGCGCATGATGATTTGAAAAGTCGTTGCCTATGATAACTTTTGCGGGATGTGCCTGATGTTTTAGGTATATTCTACCTGATGATACAGATAAGGATATACGAACCTTTTAGCGCAGAGGGCGTATAACCAATATCCTTGGATGGGGACACGATAAGGTAAACCTATTCGAATTACATATAAAAAGCGATACGGTTATTATCCGCTATACGACAACAGAGGGCAAGCAAAGAGATTTCAAATTCCCGTTGGCAGGGTTTAAGGAGAAATATTTGGAGCAATTCGTGTAAGGACCAACATTAAGATTCTTTAAAGTTTTTTAAGTATTTTAAAGAATTTTATTACATTTGTACATGCAAAAATTATATGAGATATGATAGAATCTCCTCCGAAAATACGCAAAGAAGATTTCGATAAAGCGCTCCGTCTGAGTTGTGATCCGAAAATTGCCGATGTGGTAAACGAGATCAATAGGCAGTACCAATATTGGACAGAGATTAAATATAAACATCTTCCAGACAAAGTGCTCGCACAAGATGTATGGGCTTGCGTTAAGTTGTCACGTATGTTTGCCAAAACATTGGAAATAGGCAATTATCGGTTCAAATTATATGTGACAGACCACATGCAGCAGTTGTGCCATGAATTTGACATGAATCTGGGCGGGTATTTGGGGACACAAAGTTTTATCCCCGAAGCAGATAAGAATCGTTATCTGATTAGTTCCAATATGGAGGAAGCAATTGCTTCCAGTCAAATGGAAGGAGCAGCTACGACTCGAAAAATTGCAAAAGATATGTTGCGGAAATCTATTTCTCCACGGACGCGGGGGGAACAGATGATTCATAACAATTATGAAACGATCCGTTTCATTCTTCAGCACAAAGACGAGGAATTTACGAAAGAGACATTATTGCATATTCACCAACTGATGACTTATAGGACATTGGATGATAGCAATGATGAAGGTCGATTCCGTACAGACAATAATGTGGTCGTTGAAGACGGGATTACTCACGAAACAATTCACACTCCGCCCGATTGCTGCGAGATTGAGGGACTGATTGACAGCATATGTAGACTTTTTAATGATGATGATTTTAATGGTGTATTCATTCATCCCATTGTTAAGGGAATCATAATTCATTTTTTAATCGCATTCATTCATCCATTCGTAGATGGAAATGGGCGTACTGCCCGTGCCATATTCTACTGGTATATGCTTCGTAAAGGATATTGGCTGACAGAATATCTCTCTATTTCTCGTATAATCAGTCGAAGTAAACGACAATACGAAAAAGCCTATTTATATACGGAATGCGACGGAAACGATTTAGGTTATTTTGTAGCTTACCATTTACGGGCGGTTAGTTTAGCTTATAATGAACTTCGGCAATATATTCAACGAAAAATAGATGACCAACAACAAACTTCTGATTTTTTGAAATTGGGTAATATAAACGCTCGCCAAGCTCAAATTATCAAATGGTATAACGACTCTCCTAATCTTTCATTCTCTGTTAAGGAAATTCAGACGCGCATGAATGTATCTTATCCGACGGCAAAAGGGGATTTAGAGGGACTGGTAAAACTTGGCTATGTCGACATTATACCTGTGAACAAAGTAAAAAGCATATATGCAAGGAGTATGAAATTTAAAGAGTTGGTAGATTAAACATTAAAATCCTTTAAATTTCTTTGAATTTTTTAAAGAATTTTACAGAAACAAAAGCAAAACAACATTCTTAAAAGGAGGGAACAGGGGAAAGGGTAAGATTTTCCCGCGCGTTTTTCTCGACTGATACGAGGACAGACTTTGCGAAAGGGGTATATTTATAGGCCCCTTTGTAAAGTTTGTCCTCTCTTATTCAAATATAAGATTATCAACTAATTCACTATTGTTTAACCAGCATTGAGTTTGCCCTATTGTGTAAACCAACGTGTAAACCGAACGAACAGCCAGCGAAAAAAGATTTCCCAAAATGAAGCGAGGACTTGCAGGAATGATTTATTTATCATACATTTGCACTCGCAATTCAGCAAAAGGGGAGCTTAGCTCAGCTGGTTCAGAGCGTCTGCCTTACAAGCAGAGGGTCGGGGG